>Ga0209518_1000736_pt1 | contig 40676 bp, 52 predicted proteins | sample RifGroB1_FD_183993 | JGI IMG/M metagenome (GOLD analysis project Ga0209518, IMG submission 183993) | Groundwater microbial communities from Rifle, Colorado, USA - Groundwater B1 (SPAdes) (version 2) | ecosystem: Environmental > Aquatic > Deep subsurface > Groundwater | place: Rifle, Colorado...
ACTCATCTTGCGGGTACAAGCAGCATGGGGGCATTTTCATCTGGATATTCTACACGGGTAATTAACTTCGGTCGCTATAACGGCGCTGCGCCCGGAGGCTATCTTGACGGAAAAACTTATTATGGTTTAATTTATGACCGAGAATTAAATGGCGCTGAAATCGAACAGAATCGCAAGATCATCCAAAGATACCTAGCAGAGCGAGGGGTGGTGCTTGCATCATGATCATAGACCCCGGCTCAAACGCAGCCACTCCCGAACAAGCCAAGACCCTACGCAAGCAAGCGTGGAAGCGCCCGGCCAAAAAAGCAGATCGCGACAAACTCCGCAAAGATCGTATAGCCACAGCAAGGGAGGCGATGGGCCATGTCTCAGACAGTCCTGGTATTTCGGGATAAGGCCACAGCCGATGTTATCCTGCATGAGATCGCTGTTACGCCATTTGGCCTTGTATGGGTATGGTTTGACCCTGATGATCCGGCAACTAACCGTGTACAGTATGCCCAGGGTGCTGATGGGCGCTGTGCCATTGCCCATCCCTGGAGTGAGGTAGACAGGGATTGGCTGGAGGCATACCTAGCAGATTGGGTAGCTTCGGGGGATGTGCGGGTGTTGGATGCACTGCCAGAGGATTGGCCGTATTTACAAATCGAAAACTAACTAATAGGCTGGTTCTTTCTTCCGACAAATATTTCTAATATTTGAAGGTAAATTATTACAAATGACGAAACAGATGGTAATTTGATCGAAGGAAGCCATCTGAATGAGTAAAGCAAAGGTAGTATTCTTTAAATGCCTGCAGGATTCACAAGAATTGGGAAGCAATGACGAGCATATGGTTTCGAGGGTTTTCTTCACTTTAGAGATTGATGGGCAAAGTTTTGTTAATCTTTATGCTAATTTGAAACAAACCGTAGGAGACGATTATGAAACTGGGTCAATTGAGGTAAGTCAACCTCAAGGCTATAGTGGTCCTTTGAATTACGAGGCATTCAGTAATGCGGCGGTAAAGTATTATAGGAGTCTAGTTGGTTCTCAGGGAAGAGTTATTAGAGTGGAGGGTAGTCGCAACGCGAGAATGCGAAATAACACTTTTATGCGAATGATGGAAGTCGAATTTGATATTGGAAAGTCCGATACCTCCTGGTGAAATTAAGATACTTTCTATAGTTGACGTAATTAGAGCCGCAAGGCTCATTTTCTTTTAAGCAGGTGATTAAATGCCCAACCTGGTCGACAACCCATTATTACTAATAAGTACCTCCGGCGACTTGACCGTCATGGACAGCTGGGGAAACACGCCTGTAGTTTATCCTGGTGGCGCTGGCGTGGCCCCTGACAACTGGTGGATCCTCGGTGGACCGGACTATGGCACCTTCCTGGTTGCTGGTGGCGTCTGGTCTACCAGGGCCGTGAACGGTGGCCGCTCCATCGTATTGGACGCTGCTGATCCGCTGGTCCAGAACTCCGGGGGCGTCACCCAGGTGATCCCGGTACTGCAGGAAAGCATTAAGCCGATCCGGTTCTCGGCCTATGTTGCTGCCGAAGGTTGTCTTGGACAGCCGAACGTAGAAGTGATCTGCGTTGGGTACCCGCCAGGCTATCCCGGAGTGGGAAGCGGGGACCTCTTCTTTGAAACCGGTACTTATGACTTCGTACAGAAGCGAACCACGATAGTACCTACCCAGAAAGTTAAGTACCTGTTTTTCCATCTACTCCACCGGGGCTTCTCAGCCGGCAAGGCCTGGTATGGAGCTTTTTCAGCCGAAGAGATTGATTTGCCTCAGGCCGAAATCCCGGCTGGCAACCTGACCATGAACCCTAACTTTGCATATACTCCCGATGGCACGGTGCCGACAGCCTGGAATACATCAAAGTGTTCTCTGGTCGACGAGCTGAGCCCGGTAGGTGTAACCAGTCTGCAGATGCTCCAGGGCGGATCCCTAAGACAGCGGGACGTGATTATTAGCCGGGGAACACTGAAGCATGAGATCACGGTCCACGTCAACGGATCAGCAGGGGCTCAGCTCAGGATCACGGCACAGCTCCGGGGCCGCTATCGTACCATCATCAGCGAGAACAGTGCCATAGTACAGGTTGGTAACGGCTGGACTACCCGTAAGATATCCTTGCTTGGCACGGCTTATAGTGAGAAGGTTGATATTCAGGTTGAGAGCCTTTCCGGAACCTGCTATATAGGGGCCGTGTTCTTAACCAGCAGCACGTTCACCCCCAGCCTGGTACTGCAGGCAGCGCCAGAACAGACCACGGTGGCCCTGACAACTCCGGCATATGACAGCACTCAAGTGGTTGCCCTGGGTGGGTCGAAGGCCCCGGACCAGGTGGAATTCAACCCTGGCAATTATGAGGGTGACGTTTTCCTGTGCAACGGGCTCATGGGAAGCCTGGTGGCCACGTCCAACCGGGATGCTTTAACCTTCCTCCAGGAAGCGGAATTGCAAAAGCTCAGCGACACGGAATACACCCTGGCCCAGTGGCAGAACGGCATCCAGGAAGTCACAGTGGACGGCCAAGAGGTGGAGCAGTATCTCCGGATCCCGCATCTGGCTTTCGTGGATTTCTGGCAGATCACAGAGGGCGGGGCTATCCCGGGAGGGGAGACCCGTTACTACCTGGTTACCGCCTACAACGACAACGGGGAGACAGATAGAAGCAACGAGATCCAGGCTATCACCAGTGATGCCACCAACACCAACCGGGTGCCCCTGGAGATTACCCCGGTAGAGGGGGCCAAGGGCTACCGGGTATATATGACCAAGAGCGTGGAGGATGACACGGACCCGGAGGAATGGATCTACGCAGCTCACTATGTCAAGAAGCTGAAATGGGACGACGGGCTGGACCACTTGCTGTTCGATGTCACAGCCCAGCAGCTGCGCGATGCTGGGTACCTCTTGTACGACGACGGCCAGGCCTGCTCCCCGGGAACGCCTCCAGGTACCCACACGGCTACCAGGTGGACGGTCGACACGGATAACCAGAAGGTTATCTTTGACCAGGCCAGCGCCCCGGGATTAGGGAGTACGGTAGAATGCAGCTTCACAGTCAGCGAGAATATTAACTCCATTATCCACATCGGCCATGCCGGTGTTTTTTATGTGGCCGGTGATGCAGGGATCTATCAGTCCGATACCTATGTGCCAGACACCTTGCGGCTGGTCCTGGCAGAGAACGGGATCATCGACCTGGATTACTACGGGTCAACCCTCTGGTACATGGTAGCTAACGGGGACATCAAGAACCTGGCCGGCCAGAGCTATCCCGGAGCCGGAGTGTTCACCGGTTTCTGCTGGGTCGCGACATCGGAAATCGCCCGGATAACCGCTGACGGCACGGTGCAGGTGTTCAACCTGGCTGGCAATGTCCTGCGGTCAATTGCTCCGGAGATACCCACCCCGGATTGCATCGGGCTGGCGATCTACTTCGGGCAATATGTAACCTTTAACCGCGGGCAGGATAAGATCGTCTGTTTTGACAGCCAGGGCCGTATTACCAAGGTGCTTGATGAGCCGATTATCGGAATAACCACCTGGGGCCTCCAGGGAGTGAACCTGGTCACGGCAGCCAGTTTCGGGATGACGGTATTCCGGGTTCTGGCTGACACCTATTACTCCCGGCTGGACCAGGGGGACTACATCGATGCCAATCCGAAGTATCCAGACTTTGAAAGACCCCGGCTACCGGACGAAGTGGAGGATCCGGAATACCCGGAACTACTAGCCAATGGGACCTTTGAGGACGGATCCACATTCCCTACCGGGTTCAATGTCTACAAGTCCCCCGGCGCGGAATCGGGCTACTCATCAGAGGTAGCGGTCTCCGGAACCCGGGCTATGTATTTCTGGTTACCTCAGGACGCCTATGCCTGGGGTAGCTTAAACAAATACGACCTGTCGGTGATTGGCGGCAGGCAGTATGTATTCTCACTGCGCCAGAAAGCCACGGCCTCAGCGGTCGGGGGCCTGAATGTTACCTGGAAGGACCGCCTGGGACAACAGCTTAGCTCCCCCTGGTGGTACTTTACCTTCGACACAGAATACACGCTGGAGGAATTTATCACCCAGGCCCCGGTCGACGCTGTGACCATGAACTTCCGCATCATGGAGTGGGGGACAGACCAGCAGGCGATAACCTATTTCCTGAACGCCCTCAGCGTCAAGGAAGAGATAGCGCCGGAGCAGACCTTTGAGCACATTTTCAATGGGACGTTCGAGGTCATGCCTCCCGGGGCAACCATGCCCAGTGGTTGGGAGATGGTCGGGGAATCACCGGGCCTGGCCGAAGTGTCTGTAGTAGACGCTACTATGCAGGAAGAAGGGGAAGCACTACGGATTGACCTTCCACCATTTGCAGAACTGGGATGGGTAGCGCTACAGAGCCAGCCCTTTGCCGTTACTGCGGGCGATTCCTTGCAGGCGACTTTTTACTTTAGGCGTGGCGTGAATACAGACCAATACTTTGCGGCTACAATCTACTACCTGCTGCCCAATGGCGGCTGGGGCGTAGACGAAAGCATGGGGGCCAATATCACCGATACGGCCACCGGAGGCAAGGTGGTTCTTAACTTCCCGGCTAACCCGGAGGGATATCCTACAGCCCGCCTGCGGATCTGGCCGGAGTATGATGATTCAAACTGGGTTGAGAACGTGTCCATCACCCCGCTGGTGGATCCAAGTAGAGTGGTCAACCCGGATTTCCTGGAGCAGATGACCGGCTGGAGTTCGAGGGGCTACGACATGGAGGACAATCTTCTTGACGATCTTGGAACGTCTGTCGTTGCAACCGGGCATGACACACCGTATTCCATCCAGCTTCTAACCGACTATCAGACCTGTAAGTATACCGAGCTGAGGCAGTACCTGGTATTCAACCAGGCCTCTCCGGTGCCTTTAGCCTTCGAAGCCTGGGCCAAGGGGCAGAACATTGCAGAAGGTTTGGGCCGGCTACAGTTCGGCATTGTGATCCAGTACAACGACGACGAGCTGGTCTGGGATCCACTCGGAGCTGAGGAGGACTGGCCCACCGGGACGTTTGACTGGACGGAAAAATATTTGGAGTTTACTCCGGTAAAGCCGGTTAAGGGAGTATTTCTCAATATCAACCTGGTCAACTGGGGACTGGTACAGAACTTCCGGGCCTGGATTGACGAGGTCCGATGCTACGAACTGGCAAGCCCATTACCGGTGGATGGCCTCACGCTGGACGTTCCTTACACAGAGTTGGGCGTGGACACCATTCCCCAGCTAAACATCAGCGCCCAGCTGACCAATGGCGGGAACCCGGTGGAACAGGCCAACAGGGAGGTCGTCTGGTCTGCGACTCCGGACGTTGGTAACTTCCAAACCTTGAACACCAATGCTAAGGGGAAATCACGGGCCATCTACACGTTGCCTGATCGTCCTTGCCAGGTGACCATCACAGCCACCCTGGGGGAAATCGAAAGCAGCGAAACGGTGACGGTATTCCCGCTAGTGAACACCAGGGACCAGGAGCCGACTATCTCGGGATTGCCGGCGTCCATATCAACGGCTTATGTTGAAGTAATAGCACCCAAGGCCAGGAAGCCCTTGCCGGACGTCACGGAGCGGATCGGGCGCTGGGAAGTATTCCGCCCAACCTATTACAATGAGCGGCAGCTGCTGGATTATGATATCCACTACAGCCCTCAGGACTGGGCCATGGACCAGAACGTGTTCACGAAGCAGTACCCCAAGCAGATCTATTTCTTCTACAAGGACTGGCTGAGTGACTACCCGAGCGAAGTATCCTGGGGCGAGATCATGAGCCAGCGTCCGGAGTGGTTCTGCTATAATGCCGTGGGCCTGGTCCACTGGTTTGGGGATCGCAGGTACGCATACAATTGGGGCAACATGGAGGCCTGCCAATGGTTCCTGGATCGCTGCCTACGGATGCATCCTTCCTGGTCGGACGGCTTGTATATCGACGACTACGGCGGGGAGACCAACTGGGATTCCATCTGGCAGACCTGGACCACGCAGGCAAGTGAACTGCTGAACTTCCGGAATGTCAAGGAGCGGCACCAGGCGCAGGCTACGATCCTCAATATCATGCGGAAACGGTTCCACAAGCGGGGCAAGTACCTGACCTGTAACCAGGGAGCGCCAAGGCGGTTCCTCACTAACGGCAACCTGGTTCCGGATGCAGAGATGATTGTTCGACCATTTGACGGTCACCTGCTGGAGGTGTGGTGCTATGAATCATCGTTGGAGCCCCAGGCAAGACCGGTTGACAGCTTCCGGCTGGTGCCTAGTGTCATCAAGGATGAAATTGATTTCATCAAATGGTGCGGTGATAACAACCAGTTTGTAGCAGCCTTGGCCCGGAGCGGCCCCCAATGCTGGGAGGCGAGGATGTTCGCCCTGGCGGCCTTCCTGATGGGCAAGCATGCTAATTCCTATTATTTTCACAGCGGCTGGAACATGATTAATGACGAGGGGGCCTGGCTGGAGCCCTACGGGGACCTGTGGCATGGTCTGCTGCTACCAGAGATGGTGATCCGGACTGGTCAACCAACGGGGAATTATCAGCTCACAAATTGGTTGTTTAGTCGCGAGTTTGAAAACTGTGTGGCTTTACTCAATCTGAACGAAGTAGCTCAGGCCTACACATTGCCGGCAGGCACCTGGTACTCCATGCGGGGCCAGGAATATTCAGGTGAGATTGCGGTTGGGTGGCGCCAGGGCCTGGTCCTGGTTAAAGAGCGCCCATGAAAGGAGGGAGAGAATGGCACAACTTATTCTGTCACAGATCGAGGGCCAGTCCCTTTACAAGGTTTACGTCCAACCCGGGCAGGAATACCTGCTCTACGGCAAGGTTACCACTCCGGCAGCAACATCCACTTACACCCTAAGGGAAGTAAGCGTTACCGGCCAGGTGTTAACCAATGAGCAAACCACCATATCCACTTCGGCTGGCCTGCAGGAATTCAGCAAGGTGTTCACTACTTCCGGCGCCACAGTAATGCTCATTATCGCCTTGACAAATGCAGAGGTCCTGGAGCTATCCCTGGACGGCCCGCCCGGGGTAGTTCTGATAACAACTCCGGTAGAGAAAACGCTTAAGCACGTCAGCCAGTTTGACGTGCTTATCTCTTACCTGGATTATGCCTTCGAGGTCAAGATTAGCCGGAAGTTAAATGGTGACTGGCGGCTTACCTGCGCCCTTCCCCTGGACGATGAGAAGGGGCAGGAACTGGTAAATGAAAATTTCATCGAGTACGACGGGCAGAAGTACGTGGTCAAGGCAGTCAAGGACGATGACGTGAAGAAGATCCGGATGATTGAAGCGGAGCACGTCGGCCTGGGCCTGATTGACTACTGGCTGGCTGATACCCTGGACCTGCCTTCGGTGTCAGCCACGGTTGCCCTGGCTGCTATCCTGGAGGGTACACCGTACACCCTGGGGACGGTGAATGTAGCTGGCGCCAACAACCTGGAAGCGGAGATTATGAACAAGCTGGCTGCAGTTAAAAAGGTCGTTGATACCTGGGGCGGGGAACTGGACTTTGACAACTACGAAGTCAGCCTGGTCCAGCAGATGGGCCAGGACAACGGGATCCAGTTCCGCAAAGGGAAAAACCTGAGTGGCATAGTCCGGACTCTGGATACCAAGACCCTGACTACCAAGCTGTATGGTTACGGTAAGGATAACCTGGTGATCACCGGACTGGATACCACAGGATGGACTGATGAGCAGAAGGCAGGCCTGACCATTGTCGACAATCTGGTGACCCAGCCCTACCTGGTAAGCGACTACCTGAGCAGCTACGCCAAGGAGTACCAAGGAGAATTTCGGGACAGCGACATTGAGGATCAGCAGGAACTGCTGACAGCCATGCGGGAGGCTCTGGCCGAGCAGGAAATCCCCCGGGTAACTTACGAGGTATCAGTGGTCGACCTAAGCGGCCTGGCCCAGTATGTTGGTGAGGGCTTTGCCCTGGGCGACACGGTCAAGGTGATAGATGAGGACTTGAGCATCGAGGTCCAGGCCCGGATAGTTGAGTATGACAAATACCCATTCGAGCCCTGGCGGGATAAAGCGGTTCTGGCCAACTTCGGTCAAAACCTGCATGATTACCTGGCTAATAACCTGTCGACGATGAAGGAGACCTTCGACCGCTTCGTGACCAGGGGGAAGGTATCAACTAACTGGCTGGCCGGGATCATCAACTCAATGCAGAACCAGATTAGTTCCTCCAGCGGGAAGTTGGTTTGGAATGATGATTCCTTGGAAGCCATTGAGATTGACGAGGGAGGGGAGGAGACCGGACGTAAGGTTAAGCTAACCCCTGGTGGGATCTGGGTCAAGCCAGCTGGTGAAGCGGATTACGTTGGGACGGCGATCACCGGGGAAGGGATAGCGTCCAGCCTGCTGATCGGCGGGACGATAGTCGCGACAGACAGCATCTACCTGGGCGATGAGACCTTCGCTCTGGATGCTGCTAACCGGCGGATAGAGATTAAGGATACGCTGGCAATTCCGATCACCCGGGTCATTTTGGGTAACAACGGACCAGACCCGGAGGATTATGGGCTGTGGGTTTATGACGTAGCAGGCAACCTGGTGGTCAGCGCTGATGGGCTGGGGCTGGAAGTTGTGGGCACCGACCAGATCCAGGACCTGGCTATCACGAATGCTAAAGTTGGCAACTTGGAAATTACCGGGGCCAAAATAGCAAATGCCACTATCGGGAATGCGAAGATCAGCGACCTGTCGGCAAGCAAGATTGACACTGGGACCTTAAACGTTGGAGCTGGAGGGGTCACCGTTCAGACTGCCGCTAGCGGGGCAAGATTGGTACTAAATTCAACTGGGCTAAAAATCTATGATGCTGGCGATGTAAATACTGTGGCGATTAATAGTGATGGGTCTGCTAGTTTTACGGGAAGCATTGAGAGTGGGTCATCGATTACAGGGGCGACGATTACAGGCAGTACGCTTACTACAGCCACAAGCGGGACGCGGGTTGCAATCGGAACGGGTGGGTCTAGCTTAGCAGATATTAATATTTTTCATGGAGCAAGTAATATTTTACAAATACTCGATGGAATTGATTATATCCGAATGCACTCACCAGATGTTGATTTATATTTAGGCAAAACGGGACACGACACCTTTCCCGAAGGGACATGGGACTTTAGCGGAGCAACCGTTACCGGCTTACCAGCGGGCAGCACAGATGCCGACACCCTGGACGGTCATGATTCTTCTTATTTTGCTACTTCAACCCATGACCACGGAGGTTCAACCGGAACAAACGGCACTCATAACCACGGCATCCCCGATGGTACGGTTTTAATGGTTGATGGTGGTGGAACTGTAACATGGACAGAATCGGGAGCGCATCCACACAGCATTGGAACGCCTTAAAAAAGAAAGGGGAAATAAAAGATGTTAACCGTTCAACTTACTGAAATGCAAAGAAAAAATCTGTTAGTTTTTCTTGGCCGGATACAGCTATCTGGCTTAGAGGCAAGAGCATTTATGGAGATAGTCCAAGCTGTTGAAAATGCTGATGCTAAGCCAACAAAAGAAGAATCAAGGAGTGGTGATAGTTAAGGTCTTATTTTCTTGGTCAATTTGGTATCCAGTAATGATGCCTTTGCTTTGAAGTTCGGAGAGTAATATAAAATGGCGATGAGCAACGTAAATAACAGGATCTCCGAGAACATAATTTACTTCATTAGAAGAATCAAAGTCGATTAATTTTTGCGTTCCCGCCGGATCGGAATAAAGAATTATTTGCTTGGTATTTCGATCCCATGCGACTGAAATACCAAGACTATACTCAATTCCTAGCAAAGCAACGTAGACAATATTTGGAGAAGCCATAATAACTTCTCCTTCTTGAAGTAGTTTATTTATGGTGGGATTTTCTATTTGGTAATATTGAATCTCCGGCTGCGGCACACTATCGCCTCCCATTGGCACAGATTTACTTGTCTCAATTATACCAGAACTTGGGGTCTCTGCAGCAACAGGTTGAACTACCTGTTGAGTAATAGTTACCGATTGGGTTGCATCATCCCACTTCACTTCAGCACCCAGGGCCTCCGACACAACCCGGATAGGCACGAATACCCGGTCCCGGATCATCTGTGGTGCCGGGTCGGAGGGGACTTCCTTCCCATTTACGATCAGGCGGATGGCCTGGGGCGCGGCAACAGCAGTAGCGGCGGTGGCCAGGATGAGGCCAACAACAAGACCGGCGAGAAACTTTTTCAATGCGATCACTCCTTTGGGTACCATTATATCCAATAAGTGGGGGAGGTGAAACCATGGAGAACGAAAGCGCAGGTCATAACATGGGTATTGAAAGCGACAGTCTTGAACAGCGCGTGGAGCGCTTGGAAAAGGAAGTAGTTGAACTGAGGAAGGTTAAGGAGGCCTTCTTTTTTCTTAACCAGATCACTGTGCAAAGTCGAGCTGATATAAGAGCTATCGCTGAAGAACTATACACACTGGCAAATCAGACCACCCGGCAATACGGAAAAATTTAATTCATAGTATCAAGCCTCCCGGCTCCTAACCGGGTAATAAGAGGAAGGGGGATTGGGAATTGATTGGAGTTATCGATGCCTTTGTCATGGTGATTGACCGGGTTATGAAAGATAGGATTGCTCAAATAGGCGGGGTTCTACTCGGCATACTAACCTATCTGGTAGAGCCTAACGCAGCGTTCTACGCCTTGTGGATTGCCGTGGTCCTGGATCTGATCAGCAGGATAATTGTCGAAGCGGCTCACGCCGGTGGGTACATAAAAGCAACCAAGGAACGAAAAATCTGCAGCGATAAAATGTTTGTCGGGTCCGCGATCAAAATCGTGGCCTATTTTTTTATGACGGTCATCGTTTACCAGAGCAAACATTTGGTCGCATATGAACAGGTGCCACTTTTGCTAAGCACCGTCGTATACGGGATTTTGTTTTGGGTTGAGTTCCATTCAATAACTGAAAATTTTGTAGAAGCTGGGGTAGAGGAGCTCCGGCCATTGTTATGGCGGATCAAGCGGGAGCAAAAGCGTTTTGAGGACGGAGAGGAACCGCCGGCATCGGTAACAGGTGGGAGGGATGGCCGTGGAGATTAGAAAGATGCTACTGACTTCCGGTCAGGGTGGTAGGCCTGGAAAGAAGGTCACCCCCAAGGGACTGGTTATACACTGGACGGCTAACGAAAACCCTAAGGCTGATGCAGTAGCCAATCGGAACTACTTCGAAAACCACCCTCAGAACAAGGTGAGTGCTCATTACATTGTTGATGACTGCCAGGTTGTGCAGTGCTTACCCGAGGATGAGCTTGGCTATCACGTGGGCGCCAAGCAATATAAGCCAGCTGCCCTAGAACGGTTATCATCCTATCCCAATGACTGCACCATTGGGATAGAGATTTGCGTCAACCGGGACGGCAATTTTAGCAAGACCTATCAGAATTCTGTTGCGCTGGCAGCTGACATCCTTCATCGCCGTGGGTGGGGAGCGGATCGCCTCTGGCGCCACTTCGATATTACCGGGAAAGATTGCCCCCGGTTTTTTGTTGATAATGGTACGGCCATTTTTTATGGTTTTAGTTCTGCTTCAGCCGGCTGGGACCGGTTCAAGACGGACGTAGTAATTGCTTTGGTGAACCTTCAACAGGGAAACAATCGGGTTGAGACCGCGAAGGAGGTTGAAGTGGTGGCGGAAGGGATACGGCTCATCATCAAGGGCAAGGAAATGAAGCCAGACGTGCCGCCGCAAGTGGTCAAGGTACCCGGCGGGGATTGCGTGATGGTCCCACTTCGGTTCGTGTCCGAGGCATTGGGACACCGGGTTAACTGGGATGGACCAACAAAGACGGTATCTATAGATTAAAGGGAGGGAATAGCAGTGGAAGAGTTAGTCATGAAGTTGACCTATGATGTCCTGTCAATCCTGATCCTGGTGGCCGTTACCCTGGTCATTGCTTGGCTGAAGAAAAAGCTGGGTGTCGAGGGGATGCGCCGGGTGCAGGAGGAGTTGTCAGCGAAACAGGAACTGGCCCTTTTGGCTGTGAAGGCGGTTGAGCAATTGTGGACTGGGGTCCTGCTGGGCGAAGAGAAGGCAGATAAGGCCAGCGAGATCATATCGGGGCAGGCAGCTAGGGCAGGGTTGAAGATAGCGCCCGAGGAAATCAAGACCCTTGTTGAATGGGCCGTCCGGACACTGAAAGATGAGTTCGGGGAATCTTGGGCGAAGGCTACTGCATGATCACTTTACCCTGGATAGTTTCAGCACTAGCCTTGGCCGGTGTCATCCTCAACATCTACAAGGACCGGCGCTGCTTTATCATCTGGGCATTTACCAACGCTTTCTGGGCGGTCTATGACTGGAAGCTGGGGGCAAAGGCCCAGAGTATTCTGTTTCTGGTCTATTTTATCTTGGCTGTCTGGGGCTTGGTCCAGTGGTCGAGGGGTAGATAACCTGTGCTTGCCAATCCTTTCATGAATGACTAAGCCCCGGCATAAAAGCTGGGGCTTAGTTCATGATAGCCATCCTAAAAAGAGAACCCGCAATTTAGATTATGCACAAAAGGGGAAGGTGGTGAGAACATTGGGCAACTGGAATATCACAATCATTGGCACTGGCGCGCATCACAATCAGGACCACGCCGGTGACGCGAACAAGATTTTCAAGGAGACCGTTGAGAAGTTGAAGGAAGCTGGGCAGAACGTGGAGCATGCTTCGTTCACCCACGATGGGCGAGATGTCGAGGAGCCATTTACAAATAAATAGTCCGAAAGTCAAAACCATCCAACCCCGGGTCGTATAACCCGGGGTTTTTCTGATTCTATAATATAATATTTGACTTTATTAACGTATATATTGGGAAAACAGTAAAGTTGGTTTATAGGTTTATTTTTAAGGTGAAAAACACAAAATTGTGCATTATAAGTTAATTATTGTCAAGGAAAAAGAGGAATTTGTTGGTTATATGTTGTATACGGTTACAAAAGCAGAATTCCTTCTTTGTTTATCATTATTTCTTAATAATAGATAAAAACCTTAACATATCCATCAGGCAAGGGCAACTTTAGGCCTGAATATTAACGTTATGGCAGCTGCTGAGGAGGATTTAAATAAGTTTGGAGGTGTTAGATTATGAGGACAGGTCACCCTATAGGGATAGACCTGTTTTGTGGCGCCGGAGGCATGTCACTTGGTTTTGAACAAGCTGGTTTTGAGATTGTGGCTGCAGTTGATGCAAGTCCTATACATATTGATACACACAAAAGGAACTTTCCAAAATGTAAAACAATTTGTACAGATATTTCAAGTTTAAACGGAGAGAAGCTCCTAAATATAGCAGACTTAAAACAAAAGCAATTAGATGTACTTTTCGGTGGTCCACCTTGCCAAGGCTTCTCGATGGCGGGTAAGAGACGTTCGAATGATCCAAGAAGTTTATTATTCTTAGAATTTTCACGTCTGATTAAAGAAACAATGCCACTATATTTCGTCGTTGAAAACGTTGCTGGCTTAATTGCCGGAAAAACCAAAACAATATTAGAACAATTTATTAATGAGGTTATAAAGGCCGGATATATTATCTTAGAACCGGTTCGTATACTTGACGCCTCTGAATTTGGTGTGCCTCAGCAACGCAAACGCCTATTTATTATTGGTTGTCTTAATGGTCTTCAACTTCCTGACTATCCATCGATAAATGTGGGCGAGAGCTCTACAACCGTGTGGGATGCCATTGGTGATTTGCCTAATGTTGACGACTATCATTACCTTCTTACATCGGATGTCTATATGGGAGAACTAGGTCTATGGAGTGAATATTCAAAAACACTTCGTGGATTAGATGAAATGATGGCTAGTTCTAATAAATTCCGAGAAAAAAGGAATGGTTTAAGTGGATGTTCTCGTGTCGTACACTCTCCCGAAGTAATCAAACGGTTCTCTGAAACAATACCCGGGACATGCGAACCTATTAGTAGGTTTTATAGACTAGCAAGTCAAGGAGTTTCGAATACTATCCGTGCAGGTACAGATCGAACACATGGTGGTTTTACTGCACCTAGACCGATTCATCCTATATATCCACGTTGTATTACAGTAAGGGAGGCGGCAAGACTTCAATCTTTCCCTGACTGGTTCACCTTTCATCCTACAAAATGGCATGGTTTTCGTGAGGTTGGAAATTCTGTTCCTCCTTTATTAGCACAAACGGTTGCCGCGGAAGTACTAAAATGTATATATAGGTTGAGGGGTGAAACATTAATTAAGAAAGAGGTTATTTAGATGAGGGATGAATCTCTTAGAATTGACGCTTCCCCAACTAAAGATTTTTTTATATACATGCTCACGAAGGATATCGATCTAATTCGTGCAATAGCAGATCTTGTTGATAATAGTGTTGACGGTGCGAGGAGAATTAAGGGAAATACGGAGTATGAAGGTTTAGTTATTCGCTTAGAAGTACTAGCTACCCATTTTAAAATACACGATAACTGTGGCGGAATTCCTATTGAAATAGCACGCAAGTACGCTTTCCGTTTTGGAAGAGTCAAAGGAATGCCCGAAACGCCTTATTCTATCGGTCAGTTTGGCGTTGGCATGAAAAGAGCTTTATTTAAATTAGGTAACATATTTAATATTGAATCTGTGACCTCAACATCTAAATTTAGTGTTGAAGGAAACGTTCAGGAATGGGCAAAAGATAAAGATAATTGGGATTTTATTTTTAGCGAATTAAACGAGAGTTTTCAACCTATGAATGATCAAGTTTATACATCTATAATAGTTACTGAACTTCATACGTCTGTATCAGAGGAATTCTCTTTAGAAAACTTCCAAAAACGTCTTTCTTTAGAATTGGAAGCGGCGCATCAGTATAGTTTAAACGAAGGTCTTATTATTACTCTTAATGGAATACCACTTACCTTTCGTCCAGCTCAGCTACTCAGTTCAGATGAGCTTAAGCCAGCATTTGTGGAAAAGGAGATTATTATATCTGGCAAAGTTAAGATTAGTATTAAAATATACGTGGGTCTAGCAAAGTCTGATCCCCAAAATGCAGGGTGGCATGTTTTCTGTAATGGCAGATTAATTTTAGAGGCAGATAGATCACGTACTACTGGTTGGGGTGATGGAAGTATACCTCAGTTTCATAATCAATTCGCTAGATTTCGAGGCTATACTTTTTTCGATTCTGATGATGCTAGTTTATTACCTTGGACAACTACAAAAAGTTCTGTAGATACTGGTTCTCCGGTTTTTAGGGAAGTTCGTTTAGATATGTTAACATTAATGCGCCCCGTTATTGATTTTTTAAACCAGATGGAGAGAGAGAGAAAGGGTCGCGATGATAATACAGATCCAACGCCCTTGGAACTTATTATAAACGAAGCTAAATCCGTAAATCTTTCAGATGTTGGACAAACGCGTGCTTTTATAGCTCCCAAACTAAAAACTGAATCAACTCCAAAAATAAGAATGAATAAAATTCAATATAGTAAACCCACAGAAGAAATCGATCGCGTTAAATCTGTCCTGAAGGTTTCTTCGCTTAAAGAAGTAGGTGAAGAAACTTTTGATTATTTCTTGAGGATGGAGTGCGAAGATTAATGAAACCAAGTTATAAGAAAATAAATTATGCGTTAAGACCAGCAAAATGTATTGAAAGAAAAATGCTTTGTGAAGCCTTCCGATGTCTCTCTGATTTTAGGTACGTGGAATCATATAGATATATTGGATTCGGTTCTGTATATTTTTCGGATTTTACTCTTTTTCATAAGGAACTCAATTTATGTCAAATGAAAAGTATCGAACATAATGAAGATGATAAAGATAGATGTGAATTCAACCGACCATTCCAATGTATTGACCTAATTATTGGAGAATCCACAGATATATTATCTCAAATTGATTGGAATGAAATATGCACAATAGCTTGGTTAGATTATGATGATAAATTAACAAATCAGGTCTTAGCAGATATAAAGTTAGTATGTTCTCACTGTTCACCAGGAAGTATCATAGTGATAACGGTTAATGCACAACCTATTGCATATGAAAAAGATGGAGAAGACCGCGAAGCTAGAATGAATCAATTAATAAAACAAATTGGAGAGGAGAAAATTCCAACTTATATAAGGGAAAATGACTTGATAGGTTGGAAATTAGCCGGTGTTTATAAAAGAATAATTCAAAATGAAATTGAAGAGACCCTAGTAGTTAGAAATGGAACAAGACCATCCAATCTTAAGATTCATTATCGTCAGTTATTTAATTTTAATTATGCTGACGGTGCAAAAATGTTATCTACAGGTGGTATTATTTATGATGAAGGGCAGACAGGAAAGTTGGAAGGATGCGGATTTAATAAATTATCATTCATCAAAAATGGGGACGATCCATACTTAATAGAAGTTCCTAATTTGACCTTGCGAGAAATCCGATATCTAAACTCACAATTACCTACATCAGATCCATCTTCCTTAATAAACCACGGTTTATCATTAGATGATGTCGAGAAATTTGCCAGAATATACAGGTATTTTCCATCTTTTGCTGAAGCCGACATATAACCAGGCAGTCTTTAAATCATGGTAATAAACCCCTGTATTGCTACCTGAGTTTTTCTTATCTTGGGCACTTATTCTAAACGAAAGTGGGTGTATATCTTTTTAAGTTGCCAATTATATTCGGTGAACAATCTTATAACCACAGCGTTATGTCTTACCAAGGCTTTTATTATTTTACGGGTATAAACCGCGGCCCGAATCACGGCCCTTTTTGCCAAATGCCCCCTAACATTGACCCACACAGGGCAACGCGAAAATCTAGCAATATCAAGGCTTTCAGGGTTTTTGTCTTGCCGTGTAAGGGCTCCAAAGAGGGGGTAAGACTAACTCCAAATCCGTTGGTTGCGGGTTCAATTCCTGTCTCCCCTGCCAAAAGAATGTAGACGCCGCAAGCGATTGCGGCTTTTTTATTTTCTGCCCATCACGGCCCAAAACATAAACCGCGGCCAAATCACGGCCCTTGCTCATTATTTTCTGGTTCGTCTTTTTTACTGACTTGCATTATTTGCTCAAACCGGTCGGCCACCTGGCGGGGGCTGCTAGGCATAACGTGACCGTAGATATCTGACGTGATGCTGGATTGTTTATGTCGTAATCTTTCCTGGACAGTGGCTAATGGCTGGCCATCGTTTAGGAGCAAGCTAGCATGGGTGTGCCGCAGGCCGTGAAAGGTCATATCCAAACCAGCTTTAGCCGCTATCTTTCGGAACCTAGCGGATACATTCTTAACCTCATGCGGCGTGTTGTTTTTGGTGGGGAAGACCAGGCCTTTAGCTTTCTCTGCTTTGATTGACCGTAACAATTCCACCAGCTGGGCTGATATGTCTATAGATCCAGTGCTGTGGGCCTTGGGCTCGCTGAATACCAGCTCAGACCCTTCTTCTTTTTTAACCCGCTGGACTTTTCTACGGATCTGAATAATCCTGTTATCCAGATCCACGTCCTCCCAGTGTAGCGCTAGAACCTCTCCCAACCGCATCCCTGTGTATAAAGCCGTAAATATTAAGGAGTAATCGTTATACTCCTTAGCAACTTCAAGCAGCTTGGCGATATCTTCGAGCCTGGGCATGGCGAATTTCTGTTTTTCGATTTTGGGTTTATCCACAGCTTTAACAGGATTAAACCGGAGCATTTGCATTTTGATCGCAAACTCCAGGGCTTCATGCAGCACGGTTAGGTGGTAAGCCACTGTCCGGGGGGCCAGTTCAGCTTTGAGCTTATCAGTTTTATACTTGCTGATGCTAATGGGCTTGAGGTCCTCCAAGCGGATAGCGCCCAGGGCGGGGGTGAGGTGGACCCGGCAAATCATTTCATAACTTTCGTATGTACGCGGCGCCAGCTGCGACCTGTGATCCTCCAGCCACTGGGTTAACAGCTCTTTAACGGTGGTTTTAATTGGCTTGACAAACGTGCCCTGTTCTACTTCGTTAATCATCCGGAGCATTTCCGCTTTAGCTTCTGGCCTGGGGCCTTTAAAGCTTATCCGGATACGATCCCGCTCTCCGTTTTCATCGCGGCCTTTGTCTATTACTATAATCCAGCTGGACTTATAACGCTTTTCAAGATGCCCTGTTGCCATGATGTCACCCTTTACATTGCGTTTTCAAACTGAATTTTATAACTATCAGCTGCTTCAATATCAGCTTTTATTGTAGAGTCAAATGACTTCGTTTGTCCGCTACTGAAATTAGTGATGATAATAGGGCCAGTACCTATTAGCTTATTATTGGCGTCATAGAGACTCATCGTGAACGTAACAAAAGAATAAGATTTACCTGAGCTATTGACCATCTCTCCAATACCGTCTACATAACCGTAGCTCTCACTAAAACTTATATTCCCGTAATAGAACCCGCCACCAGCGTCCTTTAATTCTTGTGATGTCTTACCGCTTGCAGCTGCACTCTCACCTATACTAACAGTCCAGGTGGATCCGTCCCAGTTTACCTGCTGGCCAAGGGTTTCAGCTACAAACCGGACCGGTACCATAGTCGTACCCTCAAAATTAATCGCCGGCACCTCACCTGTATACTTCTGGCCCTCTACAAAGACATTAACAATTGGGTAACTTTTGTAATCCCCGTTTATTGAGGCTGCAGTTACCGCCCCTACCACGCCCGCCAGTAACAGAACTGTCAAAAACCCAACAAGACCTTTTTTCACAACAAACCCCTCCTTAAATTTATTTTCTTAGTATGATTTCCCGCCATTTTAGCCTTTCCCTGGCGGGCTGCCCGGCTCTGACAAAGCCCACCTTAAATTCTAAAAACCACTTCGGTATATCGAAGGCCTCCAGCCACGTCCACATCTCATGCGGCCCAGCAGCTGCAAAGCGCCAAAAGAACTGATCAGGGATCAGCACCCCCGTGGCAAATTTCATGGCAAACCGTTCATCCTTACCGACCGACACCGCCAGGCTATCCCTGGTGGGGCAGTCCATCATATCCCAGGCCCTGGCCGTATAGTAGCTAATGTGGCCAGCCCGGGGAGGGTAGACAATGTGGCCCAGCTCATGGGCCAGGACTACACGGTGCTCCTGTGTCCGGCTCTGCAAGGACTTGTCCAACACAATGACAGGGTAACTTGTATAGGCTTCTAGTTGAGGGTGTCTGGCGTGGAGGTCTTCATACCGCAACAGGACGTTCGTGGTCTCCGCAAGGTATAGCAAATTATCTAGCGTAACAATCTGCATGCGCTGTCCCCATCCTTTATGCAGAATATGTCTAATCTTGTCGAATAGGCCAAGAATTACTAAAAGCTATCTGTTTAGATAGCTTTTTCATTACTTCATAAACTCTTGAAGGTTTTCTATTGCTAAATTAGCTTGACGAAGGATAGATTGCAATGTGCCGGGGGGTAGCATGTTTTTACCGTGGACAGGAACGACAACTAGACCAGATAATTTGTCCTTTCGTAAATAATAGTGGCTTCCACGTATATGGGTAACTGTAAACCCGCCCCGCAAGAGCGCTTTGACAACTTCTTTTCCGCTTAAGCGAGGCAGCTTGGTCACGGAGTTGCAACTTCCAGTTCTACTAATTCGGCTTTAATATCTCCGGACGGGAATGGCATACCTTCCTTTTCCGCGGCCTCAAGGTAGCCAATTATTGCTTCCCTGGTCTGGTCCAATGCCTCTTCACGTGTTTTCCCGTAGGTTGATAGGTAATTAAATGCAGGTACATGAGTCACCCAAACACGCTCTACAGAATCCCATTCTATTAGCACACTATAGTGGGTTATCCTCTTGGGCACAGGGGCTCATTCCTTTCTTGTTGAGGTTTTATCTTTCCCGTTATTCCGCAGCTTTATCTGTCCAGGGCTTCTAGGCCCCAGCGCCGCGATATTCCCCTTTCTGCCAGGTGGTACCGGTACGCCATAATGCTCAACGGCTTTTTTATGGAGGTACATGATATCCTGCTCAGTCAGCTCATTCAGGTAAGCTATCTCAGATATCTTGACCAGGGCTTCACCCAGGCCGATCTCGTTGCGGGGTAGGAGGGCGTCAAGGTTGGCGTGGTAATCGGTCCTTTCTTCTTTGGCAATTGATTCATCTTTTTTCTGCTGTTTCTCTACCACCTCAAGTGCCCATTTCCAATGGCCGGCTACAAGCTCCTGTTGGTCCTCAGGGAGTTCAGCGATTTTACTTATGAGTTCTACAATATCAGGATGTGTACGACGAAGTAGAGAAAAAGCCTGGACTTCTTGATCGAAGCTCGGTTTTTTGGAAGGGAGGTTCTCTATTTCCCAGATCTTTTTTACTTTATCAGCTAAATTCTTATTTAAAATTGGTAAGCGTTCAGTCATATCTTTATAAACAGTGTTTTCACTGACACCAAAAACTTGAGCTGTGATTTTTGCAGTGGCGTGGCTGTCAAGGATATAAACGCAAATTTCCATCACTCGTTTTTGAATGTAGTTTGACATCGGAATATCGGAAATGCCAAGAAGATAGTCAACAGAGACATTATAATAGTTAGCCAGGCGTTGAAGGGTTGCAGGGTCGGGAGTGCGTTGATCAATTTCCCACATTGAAACAGCACCACGGCTAACTGCTAGTGCTTTTGCAAGATCTTCTTGTGTCATATTGCGCTGTTTCCTTAAATCTATAATACGACCACCTAAAGCCATATTTTCTCACCTACTTTATATCTTATTTTACCACATTATGTTGCATTATAAATAATAGCATCACAAAGTTGCAAAAGGTATTGACTGCAACGTGATGTGGCATTATAATTAGCAGTATAAAGCAACTCATCGTGGCGATAGGAGGTGGTCAACATTAATCGTCAACTGCTAATAACCTTACGAAAAAAGGCAAAATTAACCCAACAAGATGTTGCTGAAAAGTTAGGTATTACACGAAGCTTCTATGGAATGATTGAGACAGGGGATAGAAACCCGACTTTAGATTTGGCTAGAAAAATAGCTGGTCTATTTAATGTAGACATTGAAGAGCTTTTTTTTAATGATGGTTGCCACGAATTGTTGCAAATTGGCCAGGTCTCCAGCCTGGATGCTACTGGAACTACTGGCAGAGGGGCTTGATCGATGAAAAATAATTATGAGTTTCGTGGCAACATTACCGCCATCTTCCTATCTGGAAACCTAGAAACATTAATTGACACTAAAGACCTTCCGTTAGTACAGCAATTTCCAAATACGTGGTTTAAACATTCCCATTGCTGTAAGTGCTCGTGGAGAGTAATTGGCTACTTTTATGAAAACCGTAGAAAAAAGCGTCAGATTTTTTTGCATCGCTATATCATGAACGCCCCAATTGGATACGAGGTTGACCACATAGATCACGATAGTTTAAATAATTGCCGCTCTAACTTAAGAGCTGTAACCAAATCTATTAATCAATTAAACCGTATCGGCGCCCAGCGCAATAACAAATCCAGTGGGTTACGCGGTGTAAGTTACCGAAAAGACGCTAACGTATGGGAGGGCTATTTTTGGATTAACAACAAAAGGTATCATGTCGGTTTTTTTAAGACTAAAGAAAAAGCCTATGTTACAACAACAGCTAAAAGAAATTTATGTCTTATTTCAATGGGCGTTTCAGTAGCAGACCTCCTGGATGACACCCAGGCGGCTAGGCTGGATGTGACAGGTACGGGGTAGAGGGGGGAGGTGAGAAGGGATGGAGAAGCTTGAGGTTATCAAGAAGCAGATTGAACTGCTGGGGAAAGTAAACGAGGAACTGATGGTGCTACCTATGAACCCAGAAGTGGCAGCTCAGATAAGAGAAAATGTACTAGCAATTAACCAATTGTCACGATTTCTATAGGCGTCCATGGCGCTACGAATTATTCTACGGGTGTTTTATAAGCTTTCCTAATCGCCCTTAAAATCTTTTCGTAGAACCCTGCCACGGTTTCCTGATCCGAAAGAATTTTTTGGGCTTTAAGAGAGGCGGAAGAAGTATCTCCGCCATTGGCAGAACCGATAGCACTTAACCAAGCAACCATAATATCACCGGCAAGTTCACCAAAATCTTTACCCATTTTTCCTCCTAACTACCTGGACGCCTATAAGCAAACTCTACCAGAAATGAGGTTCGCTGGATAGAACCGAGCACTAGGAGTTTGAGAAAATCCATGGATAAACGTAAAAATAAGTGTTTCCATATCGTGCCTGTATATTACGGGGACCGCCCCGTCAGTACACGGGGGAAGCCAAATGAAAGTAAGGATTATTATTTCAGGTGCTATGCTTCCGCTGTAAAAGGTGGCCCCGACTATCGACAAGCTAATACAATAAACGATTTGTGCGATGGATGTAAAAAACATTATCACATCAAACCCTTGACTAAAGAAGAAATAAAAGAAAAGTACTATTCTGGAAAGTCGCAAGAAGTTTTAGTAGTTAGTTCCACTGGCTGGCATTTTAAGACTCTGTAGTAATTGCTTAAACACCCAGGCGGCTGGGCTGGATGTGACAGGGACAGAGTAAGGAAAGGAGGGAATAACCACGATGATGAAGCACGAATTTGAAGAAAGAGTAGGCCATAGTGTTATCGATGAAGACTACGAAAAAATTGAAATAGTGTACGATTTTTACCCCAGCAACGAACCAAGCACTAAAGACGATATAGCATTCTTGTACAGGAATTTCGGAATGAGACTTATCGACGACATGTTACCCAGGGCGCAAAAAGTAGCAGAACTTGATTTGCAAATAGATAAGGCTAAATCAGAACTTTCAAAGCTTTAACTTTTCTTGCCAGCCACCACGTAAATAGCCAGCACGACATAAGTAAACTCAGCCCCGTCAGCCACCATTTCTATCTGGTGAACTCGAGTAGGACGCTGCTGCTGGAGCCAGGCGTTAACCTGCTCCTGCAGCTCACGGTGGTCGTTAGATGCAAAGCATTTGCACTGGTACACAGGAATCAACTCCTTGAAGGGAGGTGAGAAAGGATGGACTATTACGGCAAGGCAAGAAAAGAGATAGTAGCAGCTATAATCCTATCAACGGTTAGAAACCACAGTTTGTCGTACAGCGACGCAAGGGTAGCACTGGAGTATGCGATGGCCAAAATTGAAACCGAAAGAGAAACGCTGGATAGAAAGGAGGCTAGGAATGCCTGAGATAGCGGATTACCCGCCGTTTTTAACACCAAAGCAGACTGCAGAGCTGCTGCAGGTTAGCGAGTACCAGGTCAGGGAGTGGGCCAGGACCAGGCAGATTGATAGCATGAAGGCTGGTAGGTTGGTGCGGATACCGAAGGCGGCAATCCTTGCGAGGATCCAGACGGCAGTTGAAGAGGAACCAGGAATGAAAGAACTGGAACGGCATTTAAGGCAGACCAAACGGAAAAAGGCAGCGAGGTGAGGAGGGATGACAGGGGAGGCATTACGGGCAGCGCAATTGGATTTAGCGGAGTTTGGAGTAGTTTTAGTCAGGACTGAATGGGATGCGGTTGAAATTAGGATAGCGGCCCCGGTGGTGACCAGGGCCAGACGCGCAGGAAATTTATGGGCGGTTGAGGTAGTGAGCAGCCCTACGGCGGGAACTTTGGGGGCTGCGGCGGGATTGATTAACCACATTATAAACCCAGAAAGGAGTGATTGAAATGCTTGAAAATGCACGAATCGAAGCCAAATTGAGCAGAGAAGCTGCAGCTGCCGAACTACACATATGCAATCGGTCACTATACGACATCGAAAAAAAAGACGCTACCGACCCAGCCATGGTGCTGCAAATGGCTAAGGTATATGGCCAACCGGACTTACCGGTAAGATATTGCTCATGCCTCTGCCCCATCGGGCAAATACATGCCCACCCGGTAGAGCAGGACCATATGGCCGTCATGGTCATGGGGCTGCTGAAAGAGATAAATGATATTAAGCCTTTGATTAACCGGATTGTGGCCATAGCGGCAGACGGGGAGTTAACCGAGGAAGAGAAGCCAGAGTTTGAAAACATCATGCGGGAACTGGTCCAGGTAGAAAAGCAAATCGGAGAGCTGAAGCAGTTTGCGGTCAGGAGAGGGATCGGGGTAAAAGAGATAATGCCCAGAAAAGAAAAAGCACCGGTCAGCAAACCGGCACTTAAGATAAATTTTGGTTAAAGGAAGTGTATCACAATGGGCGCTTTATTGCAACTGCAACCGAGGATAAAACCAATATTACAGAGCAGCCCATGCAAGGTAACTACTCTGCCCACAGCAACCCCTTTGATCCGGGATACTCTCATGACTGAGATAGATATGTTTGTTAAACTTGGCGACGGTCCAGCCCGTAACCAGATGTATTCATCCCTTGTCTGGACCATGCACCTTTACGGACTGCGGAAGGTGGATTTAGGACAGCTGATCGTAAGGCTCGAACCAAAATGGCTGTCAATCAAAGCCAAACAGATAGCGCTTTACAGTTGCTGTCCTGAGTGCGGCCAGTATTTATATGGTTCTGACGGGCTGATAAGACTGCTGCAGTTCGAGGGCGACACCGGGTGGCATCATTACGGTTGTCGATGTGGGGCCTACTTCAAAAAGTGGGAGGGCTACGACAGTGTTTGACCGGCTGATGAGGGCAATGGAGCTGTGGCTAATTGCTGATACAGGCGCTAAGCTAATTGGCTGGGTCCTGTTGGTTTTTACGATGTATATGCTTTGGCAGCTGTACCGTGGCCTAGACAGTTTCGCGGTAATGATGGGGCTTTAGTTACGGCCCCCAAAAATAAGGAGGAAGATCATGGATATCAAAGTTAATGTCACCGTCAATGCACCCGAGTTAGCCAGTGCCATTCAGGCGCTGGCCGACGCACTTTCAAAACCGATGGACGTATGTAACTGGTTAGCACAGAATTCTGGCAAAACGATTGATACTGATACAACAGTAAAGGAGGGTGGTGATAAACCCGCCGCGGAGTCAGAGCCAGACCGAACCCCTGACCCACAACCTGAGCCTGAGCCTGAGCCTGAGCCTGAGCCTGAGCCCGACCCGGATCCCGCTCCTGTGATTACCCTGGAGCAGGTCCGCGCCAAGCTAGCAGCGATTTCCCAGTCAGGAAAACAAGCCCAGGTCAAGCAGTTACTAAACAGTTTTGGCGCTACCAAACTGACGGAAGTGCCGGCAAAGCAATATGCTAATCTATTAGCCGGAGCAGAGGAAATAGCATGAGTGGTTTAACCTTAGTGAAGTCGCCCCGCGCTCACGCTATTCTGAGCGCCTCCGGTTCTAAGCGCTGGTTGGCTTGTCCACCCAGCGCTCAGCTGGAGCAGCGATTTCCGGAAGAGACTAGTGAGTATGCAGATGAAGGCTCTTTTGCCCACGAACTGGCGGAGTTGTATCTGAGCCTCTACCTGGAGAAAATCACGAAACGAACCTTTAACCAGCGGCTGAAAAAGTTAACTGAAAACCCCTTTTACTCTCAGGAAATGCTGGATCACGTACTAGTTTATGTTGATTTTGCAGTTGAACGGATTAATGAGGCCCGGGCCAGGACCAGTGATGCTGTGATAATGGTAGAGCAGCGGCTGGATTTTAGCCCCTGGGTGCCAGAGGGCTTTGGTACCGGTGACACGGTGATAATCGCAGACGGGGTATTGGACGTAATAGACCTTAAGTACGGCAAAGGAGTGCCGGTTTCAGCAGAAGACAACTCGCAGATGAAGCTGTATGGCCTGGGCGCCGTTAACCTGTTTGAATTGCTCTACGATATTCAGGCCGTGCGCGTGACCATCTGCCAGCCCCGGTTAGATAGCATATCCGCTGATGAGATTTCAGTAGAGGAGTTAAACTGGTGGGCTGATAATGTCGTGAGACCCCTGGCTAACCTGGCCATTATGGGTCAAGGTGAATATTCAGCAGGGGATCACTGCCGCTTCTGCCGGGCCAGGTACACCTGCCGGGCAAGGGCTGAAAACAACCTGGAGCTGGCAAAGTATGATTTTGGGCTGCCAGAACTGCTGTCGGATGCGGAGATTGCAGATATTCTGACTAAATCTGAGCAACTGCAGAAATGGGCAAAGGACGTTTACGACTTCGCCCTGGACCAGGCAGAGAACCACGGGAAGAAGTGGCAAGGGTGGAAGCTGGTCGAGGGTCGCAGCACCCGCAAGTACGCGGATGAGGAGAAAGTAGCTGAAACCTTAGTCTGGGCTAACTACCCCGTAGAAACAATTTACACACAATCACTACTGGGGATCACAGCCATGGAAAAAGTGATAGGCAAAAAGAAATTCGGTGAGCTGTTGGAGGACCTGATTATCAAGCCTCCGGGCAAGCCGACACTGGTACCCGAGAGTGACAAGCGCCCGGAAATCTCGTCAGCTGCGTCAGCAGCCGAGGATTTCAAAAATACTATTACGGAGGAATGTTAAATGCCTAACACAGCTGCTGCAACTAAGAACACCGACACCAAGGTTATTACCGGAAAGGTGCGCTTCAGCTATTGCCACATTTTCCAGCCCCAGGCCGCTGAAGAAGGTAATGAACCAAAGTATTCAGTCTGCTTACTCATCCCTAAAAGTGACAAGGACACCCTACGTAAAATCAAGGCCGCAGTTGAAGCAGCAAAACAGCTCGGATCTAAACTGTGGGATGGCAAAATCCCTGCTAATCTCAAGACCCCGTTACGGGACGGAGATGCAGAGCGTCCGGACCAGCCCGAGTATGAGGGGATGTTTTTTCTCAACGCAACCTCCAAGACGGCTCCCGGCGTGGTTGATAGCCGCTTGCGCGCCGTTATTGACAGCACGGAAGTATACAGCGGCTGCTATGGCCGTGCCAGTGTAAACTTTTACCCGTTCAACAAAAAAGGTAATAGGGGTGTTGCCTGTGGGTTAAATAACGTTCAGAAATTAGCAGACGGGGATTATCTAGGAGGCCGGAGCCGTGCCGAGGATGACTTTGAAGCTTATGGTGATGCCGGTGACGACGAAGACGATTTCCTAGGTTAATCATGACTGTTCTAAGCATCGATACTGAGACATTTTCCAGCGTAGATCTCGCCAAAAGCGGGGTCTACGCATATACCGAAGCCCCTGATTTTGAAATCTTAATATTCGGCTACGCCTATGATGACGGACCGGTCCAGCTTATATTCAGGCCACCATATGTTTGTGGCGGTTTGCCGAACAGCTTCACAGTCCGTGACCTGTTACCAAGACCAATAATGCACGCACTATTAGACCCTAACATTATCAAAACGGCTTTCAACGCAAACTTTGAACGGACCTGTCTAGCTAAATTATTAGGTCAGACGCTGCCACCATCCCAATGGCGTTGTACAGCCGTTCATGCTCTAACCCTGGGGCTACCTGGTAGCCTGGAAGCGGTAGCCCAATCGCTCAAGCTGCAGCAGCAAAAAGACGCCGCCGGTAAAGCGCTGATCCGTTACTTCTCAATACCATGTAAGCCAACTAAAGCCAACGGCATGCGGATCCGGAACCTGCCAGAGCACGACACTAAAAAGTGGGAGGAATTTAAGGCTTACTGTATCCAGGACGTGGAGGTAGAACGGGCCATTCGCAAGCAGCTGCTGCGGTATCCAGTGCTGGGCAGTGAACAGCAGCTCTGGGAACTGGACCAGCGGATCAACGACCTGGGGGTAAGGGTGGATCCTGTCATGGTCAGTAATGCAATGGCCTGTGACACGGCCTACCGAGAGCGGCTATTGGTAAAAGCCCTGGAGTTGACGGGGCTTGATAACCCCAACAGCGTGGCCCAGCTCAAGGCCTGGCTGGAAGAGGCTGAGGGTATTGAGGTAGAGAGCCTGAACAAGGAAACGGTGCCGGTGCTGCTGGAGCAGACAGAAAGCGAAACCGTCAAGCAGGTGCTAGAGCTGCGACAGGAGATGGCCAAAACCTCAGTCAAGAAATACAAGGCCATGGACTGCGGTAAATGTGAAGATGACCGTATCCGAGGGCTGCTCCAGTTCTACGGCGCCAACCGGACCGGGCGCTGGGCCGGCCGGCTGGTGCAGGTCCACAACTTGCCTAAAAATACTATGACAGATTTGGACCTGGCCCGGCAGCTCCTACTAGCTGGCGACTATGAAACCCTGGAACTGCTCTTTGAAAGTGTACCTGGTGTTCTCTCACAGCTGATCCGGACAGCGTTCATTCCCTCTGAGGGGCACCGGTTCATAGTAGCTGACTACAGCGCCATAGAGGCCCGGGTAATAGCTTGGCTGGCCGGTGAAAAATGGCGGCTTGAGGTTTTTGCGGGTCACGGCAAAATTTATGAGGCCTCAGCTAGTCAAATGTTTAAGGTGCCCATTGAGGAAATAACCAAGGCCTCACCACTTCGCCAAAAAGGTAAGGTTTCAGAACTGGCTTTGGGTTACCAAGGCGCTAAGGGAGCCTTAATCAAGATGGGCGCCCTGAAGATGGGCCTGACGGAAGAGGAGCTGCCGGAGCTGGTTAACAGCTGGCGGAAGGCCAACCCGAGTATAGTGCAATTCTGGCGGGACGCAGAGAAAGCTGCATTAAAGGCAGTTGGGGAAAAGACAACGGTTACTCTACAGCACGGGCTGGCGTTCATCTATGAAGCTGGTGCTCTGTTTATCCGGTTACCTTCTGGCCGGCGCCTGGCTTATGTGAGACCACGGTTAGTCAAGGATATGGATTTTAACAAATTTGCGCTTACCTATGAGGGTTATGAACAGGGGAAATGGGGCCGGTTGAAAACCTACGGCGGGAAAATCGTTGAAAATTGTGTGCAGGCCATAGCCCGGGACTGCCTGGCGGAAGGCATGATCAGGCTGAACGCTGCCGGATACCATATGGTAATGCACGTTCATGATGAGATCATAGCTGAGGAACCTTACGGTCGTGGCTCAGTTATAGAAATGGCGGTGATAATCAGTCAACCAATAAGCTGGGCACCGGGGCTGCCGCTAAATGCAGACGGATTTGAGACTGAATATTACAAAAAAGACGATTGAGTAAGGAGGTAGAGGACGTGAATACAGCGCTAAAATTTGAAGAGCTGGAACAAGCTGAAACCCCTCTAAAAGGCGACTTAACCGATCTTTCAATCTACAACAAAATCATAGTTTCGACCAGTGGCGGCAAAGATAGCGCTGCTTGCGTTTTATACCTCTTAGACCTTGGAATTCCTAAGAGTAATATAGTTCTCTGGCATCAGTCAGTGGACGGAGGCCCAGGGGATATGCAGTTTGCTGATTGGCCTATAACTGGGCCATACGTTAGGGCCTTCGGCAAAGCGCTGGAGATCCACACAGAATTCCAGTGGCGGATGCATGGGTTTTACGGTGAAATGCTGCGTGAGAATAGCAGAACCAACCCGGTCCAGTTTCAACATCAAAGTAATGTTATTACATTACCTACCCATAACGGCAAGTATAGCACACGCCGAAAATTTCCAGCCAAGTCAGTCGATTTAAGAACCCGCTGGTGCACAGCTTATCTCAAAGTAGATGTCATGCGGCGGGTGTTGAATAACCACCCAGACTACCAGGAAGGTAACTTTCTTGTAATCACCGGTGAAAGACGTGAGGAAAGCGCCAACCGGGCCAGGTACCTTAACGTAGAGCTGCACCCTTGCAGCAAGAAAGGACGGAACGTAACCTGGTGGCGTTCGGTAATCGAGTGGAGCGAACAGGAGATTTGGAGCATCATTGAAAAACACCGTGTTTTGCCCCATCCAGCTTACTGGTTAGGTTTCAGCAGGACATCATGTTGTGGCTGCATTTTCAGCACAGCAGATCAGTGGGCGACTTTACGTGAGGTATCTCCGGAGAGGTTTTGGCAACTGGTGCAAATGGAAAAAGAACTGGACCACACTATTGACAACAGGCTTACAGTTACTCAACTTGCAGATCGCGGAACTTCCAGGGTTCCACGAAACATGGATGCTGATAAGTGGATTAAGCTGTCCCTGAACAACGATATAACTGCTGAGGATATGATCGTTGATCACTGGGAGCTACCGGCTGGGGCTTTCACAGGATCAGCTGGCGGATCAGTTTAAAGAAAGGAGACTTAAATAAATGCCTCAAAGGACTTTAGAACAAATTCATGTCGATCTGGTGAAAATTTCTGAGAATTTAGAAAACTACGTCCTTGATGGCCTAGTTGATGAAATAAGCGCCCTTATTTTAACTGAGGACGAAAAGAAAACGGCCAAAGGCTGGAAAAAAGGGCGCGGTAATTTAGCCTTTAAGAGCACAACAATAACTGTAGACGTCTACCGAAATGACGATTACCCAGGATTAATGATTAACAGGCGTTATTCCGAGGATTGTTCTTTGTTGGCTGGATGGACCATTAGCCATGAATTATCAGGTATTAGCTTAACAGGTACTCGTAAAATCTACAACAACATGCGCCAGGCCGCTAAAGCGGTTGATGCCCGTTTGGCTGACGTAAATTGGAACCAGCTCAAAGAAGATATCCTTAACGACCCCAAAGCAAAAGAAGCTTGTTACAAGTTACTTGATAACTAAGGAGGTAAAACTCAATGAATTTTAACAGCGTTATCAGCTCTATGGACCAGCAGGCCCGAGTTTTAAAGGATATCCAAAACCTACTCGACCACAACGACAAACAGACTGAGCAGGCCCATTCGGTTAAGCCGGAAGATATTGAAGCCCTCCAAAATTATGTAGCCGGCATGCAACGTGCGGTGGACACAGCAACCGCTCTTGCCAAGCACTACAACAATACAGAAAAAACACAGCCTACTAAAACTGAAACTGAACAATCGGAGAAGCCCAAGACCAAGAAAAGAGGATCAGCTGATAATAAACCAGCTGAGAAAAAAGAACCGGCAGATGACCAAACTAGCGCCCCAGCTGGTGAACTAATCACTGATCCGGTCGATGACCAAACCGATAGCCCTCCCACGGCTCAAGCAGATCCGCCCTTAGATGATGAATTCGATTTCCTGAATTAGAGAGGTGGGGAGAATATGCTTGCAGCTGAGATCGTAATCCCTCAGATGTTCACAACCTACGCTGAGAATCTGGGCTATCCCAATGATAACGGGATGCATCACTTTCAGTACTTCTGTGAAGAGTGCAATCAGGCTTTTGTGTCGGCCTGGGGCAGGAAAACTGGGTGTATGGGCTGGTATGAACGGGGAGATTTTTTCCACTGCCCAAACTGCGGAATGAAACATTCTAAGCATGTAGCCTATGTTAAGCGTGATGAACCGGCGCCTAATCAGGTTAGGTTAACGGTTAAAACTTTTCAGAATGCGGTTGTCTTCGAGGCTACCAGTAAAACAGTGGAATTCAGGGACCTTTTGAGGGTCCATGAAGGAAAGCGCAAGGAGATTTTCCGTTTCGACATTGCAAAACAATCTGTATCATTCACCTATTTCAACAACGGCTGTGAAATTGAATCCATGGAAATCGGAGACCCTTTTAAGTTAGGTGTGCTAGAAAAAAGTATGCTTGGATTTTTCTACTCAAATAGCCTGGCAAACTCAAGGCAGAAAACGGAACTAAGCAAAATATTAAGAGTTCTCCGGGAGAGCGTGCACAGCAAGCTGGAAAAGCGCCTTGGTTATAAAGTGGCCTCAATGTACGTCAGCCCTGGTTGCTATGGTGTGTTTTTACTCCCGATATTCAACCTGGCTTATCGTGTGATGTTTCCGGACACCCCTAACTTGCCGGTAATATACCGGGAAAACCCTGAGACAATCAGGCGCTTCTGGGAAATGAAGATGATCAGTAGCTGCAGCTTTATGGATGAGGTTATAAAGCTAACAAAGCTAACAAAGAGTAAACAGGACTTCATAACTTCGCTGGCAACAGTTAACTCAATACCTGATAAACCAACCGTAAGAAAGATTCTAAGTGAAGATCCCTTTGATGTTAGCTTGTTAGCTGAAGCTTTTGCACTATGCCAGAACTATGATTACGCACTTCAACTCTATTCTGGGTTAAAAAAATTAACAGGACAACTGCTGTTTAAAGATCTCCTGCTCAAATTTCTGCAAGCTATGCTGCCCCTTTACGGAGAGGCCGGAGTTGTTCACCTGGTGGAAGCAGCAAAGGATTTAGAGTTACAGGACTGCATCAAGCTCTACCAGCAGCTGAACGAGGAGAACCAACTAGCGTTACAGACAGAACAGGTTAAGCTCAAAGATTTACACGACTGGATGGCGCGGCGGCATCGGATACAGCAGCATGTAAACCTAAAATTCAATATTCCGGAGCATATCGTTAGACGGCTTTCTATGCAAAAAGATCGAATGAAGTTCTTTTTACCGAAAGAATCACTCGAACTGCTGGAAGCCGGCACCGAGCTGCACAACTGCGTAGCCTCCTACGGATCAGACATGAAAGACAACTCAAAATGGATTGTCCTTGTTGCTGACGATAAAGGTAAGCTGGCAGCCTGTCTGGAGGTTCGGGGTAAGAAATTAATGCAGGCCAAGATCGATAAAAACCAACCAGTAGCGAATGACGTTAAGTTAAACGCTGAAGTGGTAGCCTGGGCGAAAGAGGCTAAGCTCGAAATAAAAACAGCAGACCTAAAAGTGAAGATGGAAGAAAAGGTATCGGTGGCGGTTTAAGGAGATAGCGATATGAGCAAATCTTTAGCTGCAGTGTTCAAAATTAAATACGACGGCCCCCTAACCATTGCTACCGGCCGCAGCCGGAGGGAAACCGATTGGAAAAACCGGGAGCTGCTCTGGTCCCAGCTGGTGGATCGGCTGAACCGGACCACCCATACTGGCGAAACCTACGAAGAGTACAAGAAACTAACCCGAAAAGAGCAGGACCAGGTGAAAGATGTAGGGGGATTCGTAGGGGGCACGCTAAAGGGTGGCCGGCGCAAGACTGAGGCGGTGGTCTGGCGCCAGGTAGTTACCCTAGACGCGGATTATATCAAGGGTGACTTCTGGGCCTCTGTGGAGGTCATGTTAGGCTGTGGCTGCGCAGTGTACTCCACCCATAAACACAGTTCTGCCACGCCCCGCCTGCGGCTTGTGTTACCGCTTTCCCGACCGGTGGCGCCGGATGAGTACCAGGCTGTGGCCAGGAGGATAGCAGCGGACCTGGGGATTGACTTCTTTGATGACACCACGTATCAGCCCCACCGTTTGATGTACTGGCCGTCAACAGCCTCAGACGGGGAGTTTTTCTTTCAACACCTAGATGAACCCTGGCTGGATCCGGATACGGTCCTGGCCAGGTACCCAGACTGGCGCGATATATCCTACTGGCCGGAGTCCTCAAGAACGCGAGAAAGCCGTAAGAAGCTGGCAGACAAGCAGGGGGATCCTACAGAAAAGCCAGGTATAGTGGGCGCCTTCTGCCGGGCCTACCCGGTATCAGTTGCGCTGGAAACTTTCCTGGAAGAAGTATACGAGCCCTGCGGCGATGGGCGGTACACCTATAGCCCCGGATCCTCTGTTGGGGGTCTGGTGCTCTATGACAACGACAAGTTCGCCTACAGCCACCACGGGACTGACCCGATCAGCGGTAAGCTGGTCAACGCCTTTGACCTGGTCAGGCTACATCGGTTTGGTATAAGAGATGATGACGCGGAGCCGGGCACACCGACAGTGCGGCTGCCATCTTACACGGCCATGGTGGAGTTCGCCATGGCTGACGACCAGGTCAAGGCAACGCTGGGAGAGGAGCTGCTGGCCAGAGCCCAGGAAGATTTTGAGGGCCAGGATGCTCCGGATGACTGGCTAAAGCGCCTGAAGTTTAACAAGCGCGGTGAAATATTAGACACTCTGAGTAACCTGGTCCTGATCTTGCGCAACGACCAGAACCTGAAGGGGATAGCCTACAACGCTCACCGGGGTTTTATCGTGCTCCTGGAGCCGATGCCATGGCGTAAACCTGAAGATGATAAAGGCCCAAATTGGAATGATAGCGATGACTCTAATTTACTGGTCTACCTGGAGAAGGTCTATAAAATTTATTCACCTCCAAAGCTTAATGCTGCTCTTGATGCGGTCAGCCACGAGCGATCATTCCATCCAATCCGTGAGTACCTGGCGGGGCTTCCGGAGTGGGACGGCATTCCAAGACTGGAGGAGCTGCTCATTGACTACTTGGGCGCAGAGGATACACCTTACGTCCGGGCCGTGACCAGGAAGTTGTTAGCAGCTGCAGTCGCCAGGGTGATGGAGCCGGGCTGTAAGTTTGATTACATGCTAGTCCTGGTGGGGAAACAGGGGATAGGCAAGAGCACGTTATTCACCCGACTTGCTGGTAACTGGTTCAATGATTCACTTAACATGAATGACATGAAGGATAAGACAGCTGCGGAGAAACTGCAGGGGTATTGGATCCTGGAGATCGGAGAGCTGGCCGGGTTCAAAAAAACTGAGGTTGAATCGGTAAAGTCATTCTTAAGCCGGCAGCGCGATATCTACCGGCCGTCGTATGGGCGCCATACGGTAGAGCAGCCGCGGCAGTGCGTCCTTGTGGGCAGCACCAACAACGATACCGGTTTCCTGCGGGACAGTACCGGTAACAGGCGTTTTTGGCCGGTTACGGTCACAGGCGTAAACCGAATAAGGGCGCCCTGGGACCTGGATGGCTATACAGCTAACCAGATATGGGCTGAAGCAGCGGAGGCGTACAGAGCCGGCGAGGGGCTTTACCTTGACGGAGTGGTGGCAGAAGAGGCCTATGAGCAGCAGAAGTTAGCCATGGAGAGTGATGAGCGGCTGGGCTTTATCAAGGACTATCTGGAACTACTACTACCTTCTGACTGGGAGGAAAGAAGCCTGAGCGAAAGGAGATTGTTCATCAATGGTGGGGACTTCGGTCAGGCCCAAGAGGGCACGGTACGGCGGGACCGGGTCTGTGTAGCGGAAATATGGTGTGAGTTGTTTGGGAAAGACCTGGCCGATATCAAAAGGATTGAAGTGGACGATTTTCACGGGCTAATGCGGCAGGTAAACGGGTGGGAAAAGTACAGCGGTAACAAAGATGGGAAGATGAAATTTAGGTTGTACGGAGTTCAAAGAGCCTACACTAGGGCCGGATATCGGTTGCCGATAGAGGTTGCCGAGGGATAAAAAGGTTGCCGATCTAAAGTTGCCGAGGCCATCAATATTATCGGCAACTGCAGTTAACAAAGAAAAAAAGTTGCCGAGGTTGCCGATAAACATAAACCGGTTGCCGATATCGGCAACCGGGAAAAACAAGGCGCAGTAAGAGTTTAAAGGTACAGTTGCCAAGGTTGCCGATAACTATAGTAGTAATAATTAATATAAGAATATAGCACCTGTGCGCACGCGCGATCACGTGTATGCGCGCGTGTAAGAAAATAACGGCAACTCGGCAACCATCGGCAACCGCAAGTTTTTGCAGGGAGGACAGGCAGAGATGAACGAGGGACGAATAGAGCGACGGCTAAAACGTGAAGTTGAAAAGCGCGGAGGCAGAGCGCTGAAATTCACCGTCCTGGGTAGGGCAGGGATGCAGGACCGGTTAGTTTTACTTCCTGGAGGCAAAGCGGTGTTTGTGGAGATGAAGGCGCCAGGCAAGCAGCCCAGGCCACTCCAGCGAAAACGGGCAGAGGAACTCCGGGCCATGGGATTTACAGTTTACTGTCTTGATACCCTAGCAGCTGTTGATAACTTTATCGCGGAGGTAATCGGATTATGATAGTCAACTGTGAATGGTGCGGTGAAGTTTTTTCAGCAAGGCCCCATAAAGTAAAAGATCAGAAGAATGTTTTTTGTAGTCGCGAATGCTATTACAGTCATAAGGCAAAAAACCGAATCGAAACGAGTTGTTTTCGATGTGGGGCAGAAGTAATTAAATCGCCGTCTAAGGCTAGTTCGCGTAACTTCTGCAGCCCACAATGCCTGATGAAAACGCTAAATGAGGAGCTTAACCCGATTCGAATGACTTTAGAAGTAAAAGCTAAATTGCGAGAAGCGCATTTAGGTAAAGGTGAGGGTAAATCTTATACAAAAATTCACAGGAGACACGCCCATAGAGTAATAGCTGAACAGATGTTAGGCCGAAAACTTTTACCAGGTGAAGTAGTACATCACATTGACGGCAATAAGCACAATAATAGCCCTGAAAACTTAATAGTTCTCAGTTCACAAGAAGAACATGCGGCTTTGCATGTGAAAGAGGAGAAATTTTTTCTTGGTACTGTTTTAGGTCGGGAGGTGGTGACTGAATGAAGTTCATACCACATGGGTACCAACGTTACGCCATTAATCGTTTATTATCGGACCCGGTAACAGGATTATTTCTTGGTATGGGCTTAGGTTGACAAAACTGTATGCGCCCTGACATCTGCAGCAGAGTTGCTGCATAACCGCTTCGAGGTTGCCAGAATATTGGTAATAGCCCCCCTAAGGGTGGCGGAGGATACCTGGGCCAGGGAGGCAGCCAAGTGGGACCACCTGCGATACCTTCGGATTGCAAAAATATTAGGGCCGGAGAAACAGAGACTAGCGGCCTTGAATATAGATGCTGACATTTACGTGATTAATCGGGAAAATGTTGTCTGGTTGGTTGAGCACTGCGGAAAACGCTGGCCCTTTGACATGGTAATCATCGACGAGCTATCCAGTTTCAAGTCCAACAAGGCCCAGCGCTTCCGGGCGCTGCGAAAAGTAAGGCCCCTTATCAAGCGGATAGTCGGCTTGACCGGCACGCCAGCGCCTAACGGGTTGATCGACCTCTGGCCCCAGGTGTACTTGCTGGACAGGGGGGAGCGGTTAGGGAAGACCATCAGGGGCTACCGGGAAAGATATTTTGTACCAGGTAGGCGTAATCGGACGACAGTGTTTAACTGGATCCCAAAACCTGAAGCCGAAAAAGCTATTTATGACAAATTATCTGACATTTGTGTAAGCATGAGCGCCAATGACTGGCTGGAACTGCCTGAGAGAATTGATAACTTCATACCGGTTCAGTTATCCCCGGAAGCCCGGGAACAGTACCGGCGGCTGGAGCGGGACCTGCTGTTGCCGCTGGCTGGCAGCGATGTGGTGGCTAATACGGCGGCGGCACTGAGTATCAAACTTCTGCAGATGGCCAATGGCGCCGTCTACGACGAAAACGGTTTAGCCAAGGAAATCCACAACGCCAAGCTGGAAGCGCTGGAGGATATCCTGGAAGCGGCAAACGGGCAGCCGGTGTTAGTGTACTACTCCTTCCGGCACGACCTGGAGCGATTGCAGCGATACCTGAAAAAACACAAACCGCGGCAATTGAAATATCAAGCCGATATTGAGGACTGGAACAGAGGAGAGATACCAGTGCTGCTGGCGCATCCCGCGTCAGCCGGCCACGGCCTGAACCTCCAGGCGGGGGGGCACATCATAGTCTGGTTCGGGCTAACCTGGAGCCTGGAGCTGTACCAGCAGGCTAACGCCAGGCTGGACCGGCAAGGACAGCAGCAGGGAGTTATCGTACACCACCTGGTAGCTGAAGGGACAGTGGATGAGGACGTGAAGAGAGCGCTGGAGGGCAAGGCCCTTGGGCAGGAAGCTTTACTATCGGCCGTAAAGGCAAGGATTGAGGGGGTAAGAGCTAATGTCTGATTTGATTGACGGTGTACGTGTCCGTATATATCACCAGCCTTGTGGGCAGTTTACCCAGCTGCGCAAGAGAATACCGACTAGACCGAAAGTAAAATGTCCTGAGTGTGGTGGACTTACCGAAGGATGGACCATTGACGCGAAAGTGAAAATAAAAGACGGGGCTTTAAATTCATACTGGCGCACTAAGCCGGAAGAGAAAATGTGCCGATCACTGAGGCAGGTATTACACTCAAACACAGTTTAGTAGTGAGGTGATTAAGGTGGACGCCGCCTGCATCAAGATTAATTATTACGCCTTAATCGTTGCAATATTAAGAGGCTGCAACCCGGAAACCGCGTTTGAAATGGTCCAAGCTGACCATCCGGACAGGGTTAGGCCCCAGATTAGTAAAGCAGATGTTGCGGATATGGTTAAGTTTAAAGAAAAAGGGCTGACTTACGAAAAAATAGGGGCCATTTACGGTGTAAACAAATATTTCGTTTTTAACCGAGTCAGAAAAATACGAGGGTCGGATTTAGGAAAATTATCAGGAGGCGATAATCTTGCCAAGGCCAAGGAAAGCTATTGACGGGTTTTCGAGCAGTAGTTTTCAGGAGAGAAGTAACGACCAGGCTGTAAATGGCCAGGTAACAACTTGGATCGACCCAAGTGCGTTTACCTGGTATAAGACAGGGCAGCGCAATGCAGGAGAAATGGCCATAGTAATCCACAAAGACTATATCAGCATTTTATCAGCTGCCGGCGAGAAGTTTATCAGTTGGATGGAGGAAGATTATCCCTTTATTCACGTCAAGATTGGCATAGCGCCCAAGGCGATTGCGATTAAACCGGTAGCCCGGGCGGAGAGTGGGATTAGGGCTAGAAAAGCTTATAAGAAAAAGAACCCAGCGTCTGATAGTTTACGTTTAGCTTGTAGCTCAATAATGGCAAAAATGACATTTCCGGAAGGTCAGTTGCCTGTTAGGGTTCCAGTTATCTGGGATGAGAAGAACGAAATGTTGGTGGGTAAATTATCCTGATATTGTAGTTATGAACGGGATAGGAGGTGGTGAGGGTGTTGGTAGTGGAAAAAGACTTTCTTTGTCTAAGGTGCGGGGAGGCCTTGGTGTACGAGAGTAAAGGTTTTTGGAAGTGCCCTCGCTGCGGCGGAGAATGGTGGGATGACGAAAATAAATTAGCTGATTTAAGCAGGGAGGATAAGGAAAAGGCTTTAGCAGCTAATCTCAGAATGCAGGTGCTGTGGAGCATAGGAAAGAGATTCACACCGGTATTACCAGCCGGTCGCCCAGACTTGAGTAAAGGTAGCAGCAGGAGCGCCAAGAGAAAGCGGAAGAAGCCTAAAATAGTTTTACCACAAGCACAATGGCAAATTTGACAAATTCTTAAAAGGTGATATAATAGCGCTATAGCGTATACCCTAAATAGGGCACCGGGCAGCCGGTGTCTTTTTGTTATAGAAAAATGGTGGGTGATTTTATGGATGGTGTGCCAATTTGTGAATCCTGTATAATTTATTGCGAAGGAACATGCGCAGCTATTGAAAAGCTAAATGAGTTATATCAGGAGCTACGTACAGAAGAGAAAACTAGCATTATCAGGGCCTTGCGTAAGGAACTGGCCCTGGTGGATTATGAGGTAGCAGAAGATTTGCGGGAGCTTGGAGAAAAGATAATTGGCGCCATACCTGAGTTGCATGTCATCAGAAATTTTAATATAAAGGTTGATTACATCAGGAGTTATGAACCCAAACGTGATAAAGGCAAAACAATATTTGCGGACTGTAGGAAGGTAAAGAGCGCTTATACTGCTTACCTTCCTTTTGATTTTATCGTAACTTTTTACGAGCCTAATACTTATCACATGACTGAAAATCAAAAGAAAATATTAATGTTGCATGAACTTCGGCATATCGGTATAGGAGAACGAGGCTTGCGGATTGAGGACCATGACATAGAGGACTTTAGAGACATTTTAACTAGATATGGCTTCGATTGGAATGGATTTAACCAAGACGTACCAGACATATTATTGGCGGGTGGTGATGTTGAAAAACACAAAGGCAAAGGAAAGAAAAAGTAAGGAATGGGAACCTCATGCAAAACAAATTAAGATGGCTGAACTCCTGTTAAACCCTGAGGATCGGCGGACAAAACAAGAGAAATGTAAAGAGGTTGGCATTACCCCAAAGACCCTTTGGAAGTGGATGAAGGATAAAAGGTATGTCGATTATGTGAACAGCCAACTTGATCAATATACAAATGCAGAACTATCCGAAGTGTGGAAGGCGCTGATTAACCAGTGCAAGCGCGGGAATATCCAGGCTATTAAACTATTTTTTGAGATGAAAGAAATGCATCCGAGTACAAAGGAATGGTAGCAGGTGGTTAAATATAATGTGCTACGAAGCTTCTATGCAAGTTTAGCCTGGCAAAAGTTCAGGCTGCTGATTATTAATGAGCGGGGCCTGCGGTGTCAACACTGCGGAGAGCGGGTAGCAAGGTCGGCAGAGCTGACGTTGCATCACCTCATAGAGCTGACGCCGGAGAATGTCCATGATACGTCAATATCTTTGAGCCCGGTTAACGTAATTGTAGTGCATCACCATTGCCATAACGAGATCCACCATCGTTTCTCTGTTCGGCGGGAGCGCGGGGTCTATATAATCTACGGGCCACCCTTGGCCGGTAAAATGTCCTATGTTCGGGAGTGTGTGGGTCGCGGTGACCTGGTTGTCGATATGGACAGGCTATATGCCGCTGTATCAATGCTGCCTGATTACGATAAGCCTGATAATCTACTGAGCAATGTGCGGGGCATTCATAACCTATTGCTGGATAACATTAAGACCAGATATGGCAAATGGCACAGTGCCTGGGTGATTGGCGGGTATGCGGACCGATACAAGCGGGAGAAGCTGGCCGACGATCTGGGAGCGGAATTGATATTCTGTGACGTAAGCAAGGAAGAATGCTTGAGCCGACTGGAATTGGATGAGGCTAGGCGTTACAGGCGGGATGAGTGGAGGGGCTACATCGATAAGTGGTTTAGTCAGTACATGGCATAGTGGCTAATACACGCCCCCCGGTCTTTCTCCCGACAGGGAGCGTAGAGGGAC
>Ga0209518_1000737_pt1 | contig 40651 bp, 51 predicted proteins | sample RifGroB1_FD_183993 | JGI IMG/M metagenome (GOLD analysis project Ga0209518, IMG submission 183993) | Groundwater microbial communities from Rifle, Colorado, USA - Groundwater B1 (SPAdes) (version 2) | ecosystem: Environmental > Aquatic > Deep subsurface > Groundwater | place: Rifle, Colorado...
ACACTGCCTTACGATGAACCAATTGTTTTCCGGTGGCGGAAAGGCCGGGGCAATCACCGTTCGTTGTGGAAACTTCAATCGGTAATGGGCCGTAAGAGGACTATAGCATGGGAATCCTGACAAGCGATATTCCATCCGGGTACATCACCGGCATTAGTCGGCGGCGGTGCCATCGGAATCCCTTTTCGCGCCAGATTGAATACGGCGCTGCCCATCTTTACAAAGGAGATTTTTCTGATGTCGGGCAGCCAATGTGCAAACGCGGCTACGAGAAAGCAGGCGATATTAGCATCTGGCGTGGCAACGTCGGCCCCAAAGGAATTTGCAGCGTGTGTCTACGCCGAGCACGCGCCGGTCTTGAACCGGCACCGTGGCCGAAATGCGAGGAAGCCGCGTGAGCGGCGCAGAGGAGAGGCAAATGACACCGCAAGAAATTCAGCCGAAGATGGTAATATGCGGCCCGAATTTAGAGCCACTGTTGCCAACATCTTACCTGCGGTTTGTCGCCGGTCAGTTGAGACAATGGCACGAGGCGTCTTGCACAATTGACGGATGCACTCATACCGTAGGTGAATGGGTGCCAGTGCCGTCATACGATTGGGAATGAACTGCGTATACATCACATTCTTTCTCTTACTCTTGGACGTGAAGAACTAGGTCGGAAAACGAAGAATCATTAGGCGGTGGCATCGCCGGGAAGTGTGAGGTCGCAAGGGTTACTGTCGGGTCACTCGTTCGCTCGTGGAGTCGTGGGTTAAATATTCAGGCTCATAACACGACGAAAAAGTCCGGTCATACTGCTGCGGCGCAACCCATGGAATCGTCGGTCTGCGCTCACTGCTGAGGGCCGGTCGCGGTGCCGCCACCTAATGAGAGAAAGGGTTAGAATGGTTGATCTTAAAGAACTAGGCCGCATCAACGCAACTCCCGAACAGCGGGTTACTGCGATAGAGCGTATGTGGGCTGAACGGATTGCAGCGCGGGTTTTTGCTAACCCTGATGCTATCGCCACTGAGGCAGATTACTATTTGGCGAAGTCATTAATGAATGACATTCGCGCTCCGCTAACCGCTGCGCTTAGCGGCGTAGTATATACCTGATATTGGATGATGCCCGCGACCCGCTACCGCTTGTGTCCGCGCAAAACGCTAGGGATTGATGATGGTTGACCTTGTGGGCACTTGCCCGAAAGGCTTTTGGGAAGAGTGGATCGCCGAAGGCGATCCGGCCGGCGCGCCGGAAAGCGGCGAGGAATGGGGCTGGTTTACCGAGCATAGCTATCGGTCGCTGATTAAGCCCGGCGAGCGGTTTTACGTCGTGGCACATGGAAAGCTTCGCGGCTGGTCGCCCGTCACGGGCATGTGGGGAGGCGCAATCGTCCGCAAGGGCGGCGCGGTAGCCTGCACCATCGACGAACCTATCCCCAGCTTCCGTGGGCTCCGCAAACGATGGTGGGGCCGGGAAATCGAGCGGCCGTTCCCCGATTGGAGGACGCCATGATCGAAATCGACGGCAAGTTGATAAATCCGGCGCACGTCGTCTCCGCAGAGGTCGAAACGCGCCACTATATGAACGGCTCCGCATCGCAATTGGTCGTGAAGCTGGACGACGGTTCTCGGATCGTCCGGGAGCATGGTTTCGGGTTCGATGTGTCGCCAATAGTCGCCAAGATCAAGGGTTAGTGGTCATGCGCGCAAATCCATCTTGCGAACAAAAGATTGCTTCACTTGAGGTTGAGATCGATCGGCTGCGGGCGTTATTGAAGGAGCATTACATTGAAGAAGTGCAGCCTGTGCAAAACAGAAAAGGCCCTTAGCCGATTCGAGAAAGATAACCGGAAGCCATCGGGCTACGGCTCTAGGTGCCGGACCTGTAGACAAAACCATAATAACCCAGCGTGGCAGCAAGCATACCGCGAGCATAACCGAGAGGCTGAAAGAACTAGAAGGCGACGCAATCGCAAAGCGAATGCTACGGTTGAAACGATGAAAGATAAAATGAGGTACGGAACCGAAAAGGTAAAAGCAAGAGCCGCGATTAGAAATGCGGTTCAGGCAGGAAAGGTTATTAAGCCTCACGCTTGTGAGGGTTGCGGTGATACCCTGCATCTATTGCACGCTCACCACGAAGATTATGCCAAGCCATTTGATGTCCAATGGCTTTGTTCAATCTGTCATGGGCTAGTCCACCGTAAAAATAAAGGTTCTCTTGAAGTGCAAAATCTTAGAGAGGAAAACTCCAAACTGCGGGCGGCGCTTGGCGAGGCATTGTATGCTCTCTGCATCAATGATTACGAGGACCAGCAGGCTGTGGCTGCCAAACTAAAGCCGCTCCTTAATGAGCAGTATCCGCCGCACTCCGAAAATTCCTCAGAAAAATAATTTTAGACGATGCGGACCGCGATGGCACAGGCACTTCCTCAATCAACCTCGCACAAAAACGTGCGGATTGTCCTTGATACGCCTAATGTCAAGTCAGCCAAAACGTGCAAGTTGTTCAATACTGGCGTGAGCGAGATCGCCAGAAACGGAAAAAGTACGGACCCCACTTGCTACAATGCTTCACGGTCGATGTTGACCGGGCTGTTTGACAATGTGGAGAGAGACATGACCGACACGAAACCCGTGCCGCTTTGGAATAAGGGCGATGACGTGAACGTCTTTCAATGTTCGTTTAGCAAAGGACTGCTATTTGAAGGACGCGCAAAAATCGTCAAGGCCTTTGGTGGATGGGACGAGCATTACATGGTCCGCTTCTATAATAAGAAAACCGGGAAGTTAGAGCGCGAGGCTTACGAGCGGTTTATTGACCGCGACGGCCAGGCGAACCCCGACGCCTATGTGATAGAGTTCAACAAACGGATTGGCTACGTTACCTGACAACAACGCCGCTCCCGGCAACGGGGGGGGCGGCTTTTCCCACGATCAGATATAAGCGATATCAGCCGCAGCCATAAAACGCGAAACGCCGCCGAGTTTCCCCGGCGGCGCTTCTTGTTCAGATGGCGCGGTTCCTCGCCGTCCGAGAATTTCTAAATCAAACTAGGCGAGAAATAACACCATACCTGCCAACGCGGGCCGATGAACACCAATCCATTCCCGGTCGGATTCGGATCGTCGTTCGATCTCTTCATTTTGTGAGGCGGGATGTAGATGCGAGTGCCGGCCGGAATGTGCGGGCGCATGAGAGGGGAATCGTCGCGCGTATCGGTGACGACGGCGAAATATTGTTCGCCCTTCATTTCAAAATCGTTTGCCTCATACGCGTCCGCCTCGCCGCAGCAAGAGACTTGTGGATTATCAGGCTGCATTTGCCGCTTGAACCATGCGGCGATATGTGGGTCTTGATTGTGCCATTGACCGAGATCGCGGGCGAAAACTGGCACCGCCACAAGCACCAATGCGAATGTGACGGCGACGATCAGGCTTTTCATTTTACCTGACTTGAAACGGTGCGGCAGGCGTTTCTAGAGTGAAGACTTTTCCATCGCAGTCAAAACGGACAATGCCGCGATAGATGTAGCTTCCTGCTTGGCGCGGTCTTGGGAGCATCATCTTGAATGAAACCACAACGCCTTCACCTATCTTGGTCGGTGCCGTCGGTACAATATCGCGGTAAACTATTTCTTCGTTCCCATTCGATCCGACTAAGCGCACGATTGCCCTTCTAACTTCTCCAGAACAATTCCTACGGCGGTCAAAAACCACTTGCCCGATGATTCCATCGTCCTCATCGGATATCGGACTGTTTAGGATTGTCAGCGAGTTGTATTTAACTGGAGGGAGGTACATTGGAGAGAAGAATGTCCACGACCAAAATACCGATCCAATAAAAATTATACCCATTAGGCCAATATTTAGCAGGCGATCTAGTGAAACCATGACCGCACCTTGTCACCCGCATTGATAAGCCAGCCGAAGAACCCCCCAATGCCAATCAATGTCAATAAAACAATCTTGCCAGCAAGAGCCTGGTTTTTGAGCGCGGCCACATCTTTTTTCAGTTCTCGGATATCTTCTTCATCCTGTTGCTGCTTCTGCAATACGAGAGCGAGCCTGACATCATCGGTTTCAGTTCCGCTCATGAGGAATTGCCTCGGCTATTGCCACAGGTGACGTGAGGGAAGCATCAGGATTTGCTGCATAAACTTTCGCCGCCGTCTCGGCATCAGCTACAGCATCCATTCTTACCGTCTCCTTGGCCATAATTTTCGCTGCGGCGGTTTCTTCGCGCATCTCTTGCCTGCCGGCTAGTCGGCCCTCGGCACGCGATGCCAACTCAAGGGCAGATCGCATGGAGTTTGTTTCGTGGCGAACTTTGCCGACATCCTCGCGGATTTCGCCGATCTTCTTTTCGGATTTCCACACCTTATAAACCACAAAGCCAGCCGCAACGGCGATGAACCACTGCGGCACTTCGCCGATGTCGTTAACGTCTTCCCCTCCCTAAAGGGAGGGGATTTCCGCAACCGGAGGGCGACGTTCCGCCCCGGCAAGTAGGTTACGAGCCGCGTTTACATCTCGATCGTGAGAAGAACCGCAATGTCCGCAAGTCCACTGCCTTATTCCAAGACCTGCGATACCTTTAGGGCCGCCGATTGCACCGCAATCGGAACAGGTCTGGGTCGAGAGACGTTCGTCGACGACTTCGAAAGAGACTCCGTGCCTCAAGGCTTTGTAGCGGAGCATCTCGCGGAACGTCGACCAGCCGGCATCAAACACGGATTTTGCCATCCGCGTCTTCGCCAAGTCGGCCGCATTCACGTCGCCGACGATAACGTGGCCGTGCTCGCGCACGATCCACGTCGATTGTTCATGCAGGAAATGTCGCCTGCAGTTTTTCGTTTTCGCATGCAACGCCGTCGCGCGGCGCTTTTGTCCGCGCTGTTGCGCCAATGCGAGCCGTTGTTCGTGACTCCGGTAAAACGCCGGCATTTCGATCTTGCGCCCGTCGCTCAACACGGCGAGGTCTTTGAGTCCGAGATCGATGGCAACAGCCGTCCCGGTCTTCGCGGAGGCTTCAGCAACCTCGATCTGAATGTTGAAATACCAACGCCCACGGGAGTCCTCGCAAAAACTCGCGGTCTTGATTTTGGCATCATCGGGGATGCGGCGCGAATACCAGAGTCGGTATTTGCGGCCGAGGACGACGACAACTCCGCACCCATCGTTAACGCGGAACGCGCGGGCGGCATTGAATGGAATCCAGCCGAGACTGCCCTTCTTGCGCGAGCGCCACGCCGGACAATGCCGTGCGGCATTGCGCGCCTGTGCAAACTGCCGAGCAATCGCCGCAAGAGTATCGCTGTGGATGCCAAGATCAACGCTCGCGCCCGTCATCAGCCGGCCAAGATCAAACCGACTTGGCCAGCGCGAGACCGCCCCCGCACGCCAGCGGCTCTCAGCTTCGCGCTGGGTCGCACAGCAAAAGTTCCAGGCATAATTGACCGCACCCGCCATGCGCCGCAGATACTTGGCGCTGGTTTTGTCCTTGACGCGATAGCGGTAGGTAAGGATCATGCTCTCAAACCTATTTGGTCTGAGGGCAACATGCAAGACATCCGAACCGGTAGGCACGTCGTTTATAACCTGCACGCACACTTGGTCTTTGTTACAAAATATCGCCGGAATGTGTTATCGGCGCTGGCTGTTCGCGATCTGAAGACGATCTTCGCCAAAGTCTGTGACGATTTCGAATCGGAATTGATCGAGTGTGACGGCGCGGACGACCATGTTCATCTGCTGATCGTCTATCCACCGAAGATTATTCTTTCGAGATTGGTGAACAGCCTCAAAGGCGTCTCAAGCCGACGGCTGCGAGAGGATCGCCCCGAGATCAGTGGACGCTATCGAAAAGGAGTCCTGTGGTCGCCGTCGTACTTTGTCGCGTCATGTGGCGGCGCACCGCTTTCGATAATCGCTGAATACGTCAGAAACCAGAGAGAGGCCGCGCTTCCTCCCCGCCCTGAAGGACGGGGTTTCCGCGCGGGGAAACGATGACCACGCTGCCTATAGGGATTGCGGTCATTTACCAGTTGCCTTGTTCACACGACTTTCGGTTTCCCTGATGGCTCGCTGTAGTTCCTCAACGCGCTCACGCACGGTTTGGCTAGGCGCCGTGGCCAAGTCCCTATTGGCCCGATCCATATCTCCCTTGAGACGACCGCCGTCACCGTCATCACCTTGCGCTGCCACGATCCCCACATGGACTTGTGGAGACGTGTTGTCATTGCTGGACGTTTGCCCATAACTACCGCGCCGCGTCTTTTGCCGAATAATTCTTTCTCACGCCGGCATACCAATTGTTGTATTTGATGATGATCGAATTGGCGCGCTCGCGCCCAGACTTCTGACGGTCATAGGACACATAGCAGCTCTCGCCGGCTTGTGCCGGCGCGACCTGTACGGTTTGTGCGAAAGCCGGTTGACTTGGCAGACTACGGCTGAGCGGTGTAACCGCGCTAGCGCATCCGGCGAGCGCGGTCAGGAGTGATAACACACTGATCCGCGAGAGGGAGCGCTGCAATTTCAGCTTTGAGTTTTTCATTGTCGGTTTCCGCCTTTAGTTTTTCGCTTGCCAGCATGTCGAGCGCGAGGCGGTCGGCCTCGCGCGCCTCCTTCTCGAACTTCAAATCTGCCCGCACGGCGTCGAGTTCCGATTGCGCCACCATCCGCTGGTATTTTGTGTTGGCATAAGAGTAACCTTTCGACCAACCGACAGCGGCAACGCCGAGCACCGTCAACAGCACCAGCGCCACTCGACCAACCGGCGATGTCAAGAACGCAATCACAGGCCCAACGCCTGGGATGGCCGCGACGACGGCTGAGCCGCCCAGCGAGCCGAGCAAGCGGAGTGCTACGCCCATCATGGCGTCTTGCCCGTTTGTGCATCCTCGACCCGCGCCGCGCGAATCTTGGTGGCATTGATGAGGATGTAGGCCCCGCCCGCGACCGCAAACACCCACCAGTATGATTTGATGATGTCGGTGAAGGGCGAAATGATAGGGCCGAGAGATTCGATAGTTTCCTTGCCGGCCTCGAACTTCTCGGCCAGCCATGCCATGATGCCGATGCCGCCGGCCGCTGTGGTGACGGTGCCGACCGCACCCTGTTTTTCGGCGCCAGCAATAATACGGCTGCCTTCCGGCTCACCGCTGGTGCGTTCCTCGGATATCGGCCTCTTGAATCCCTCCGCTTCCGCCTCGTCCAGCGCAGCCTTGAGAGCAGCATCAATCAGTGGTTCTCCGGCCAATTGGCGGTCATTCTTGAAGGCTGCGATGGCACCGGCTGTCGAGCCACCCCACTTGCCGTCGATCTTTCCTACCTGGAGATAACCCAGCGCCTTGAGGCGGCGCTGCACGACCTCAATCTCTGTCGATTGCTGGCCGTGCGATGTTGCTGCGTCCTCTTCCATTTCATCGGCTGGCACCGCAGGCTCATCTTTCAGTAGTCCAACCGCTGCCGGGCGCGGCCAGACTGGGCGCGGTGACGACGGCACACGCCCCCCATTGTCAACCGCCTCAAAGTGCATTGGGTCCTTGCGACCTTTATACCAGCCACCCCACATAAAACCTTGACGACAAAACGCATCAATCACAGGCTGCGGGATGTTGCCTTTGGCATAGAGTCCGTTTTCTTCGGCATTGAGATCGATGGCTGCGGCGTAGGCGTGATTTGACCATTTTGTGCTGGAGCCGCGCACCATGCGACGATTATAAGCGCCTGCATATTTCGAGATACCAACTGCGTCGATCTTCTTTTGATCGTGTTCGTAGTAATCCCAAATCTCATTCAGCGCAGCGAGCAAAGATGGTGCGGCCAACCGATGAAACTGGATCGCCTTGACGCGCTTGCCTTCGTAATACATGGCGAACGGCGGTGTGACCGGCACCATGCGACTGCCAATCTCTCCTTTGCCAGGATCACCATAAAACGCATTGCGCGCGGCTTGCGTGTCTTTCGGCCAGCGGGTCATTTCTTCACCCTTGCCTGAATCTCTCGCTTGGCATTGGCCAGATCGGCCTTGATGCCGGTCACGCCGCGATGCTCTATCCACCAGCCGATGCCCATACCAATGGCCAATAGCCAGCCTAAGATCGTGAATAAATCCATGATGTTCATCCTTCAATGCAGGAATTGAATCAGGGTGTCATCGTCGAGACGGAAGATCAGCACATCGTCAACCTCGCTATGTCTTGCCGATAATCGCGCCGCCGACAGATCGATGATCTGTGCTTCCGCTGGAGCGCATGGCATGGTGCGCTCCTGGCGCGCAAAAGCGCTGAGATGAATGACGATGCCGGTCATAAGGAATGTCGTTAGCGATCGCGATAGCGCGCCCAGATCAGCGCCCCGAGATAAAGGGCAAACCGAATGACCTGCCCCGTACCCTCAACCACCATGGCTTCGTAGAATATCTGTGCAGCGCGTTTCCATGTCGGGGCAAGTGGATGCGGATTGCCAGCGCGCAACGCGGCACACAGATAATCATGCAGTGCGGCAGCCCGGCTATAAGTGCCCCACGTCGGTAACAGCGCCCATAGGACGCGCGGGACACTGGTCCCATCAGTAGTAAACCCGGCCGGGATCGTGATCACATCGCCCGAGCCAAGAACCCCAACCTCATAGATCAGTGGGGTTTCCAATCGCCAGAGCCGGGCATCGGTAGCGAGTTGTGTGATCGTAAGAGGGCCAGTGAAGGCACTCATCACACAACCGCAGCCTTCAGCTCATCAATCGTCTTGCCCACCGCGCCGAGCGCGGCAAGCAATCGCTCGTCGTCCTCGCGTACAGACGATGCCGTGTAGAACTTGGCCTTGGTCAGATCGTCTGTGTTGGCAAGAATGACGCCAGCCACGCCCATGGCCTCAAGAGCAGCGATGATCTGCGGAGGGGCGAACGAGCGTAGCCTGGCGACGGCGCGAGCCGCGATCTCATCCGCCGTCAGTTCCACCACTTTCCACTGCTGCGTCCATACGCCGTTGACGGGAGCCGGATCGAGTTCGACGACCTTCTGCGCTTCCGGATCAAACGTAGGCCGTGGTGTCTCTACCAGCTCATGCACGCCGAACATTGCACGCTCGTCAGAAGTAAGCGTGCTGGCGGGCTGGAAGTGGCGCGGTCCCCAGGCGATGTTGCCAGCCTCGGCGCGGCGAAGAAACTGGCCGGCTTGTTCAATAATGTAGGTCATTGCTTTTCTACCTTACGTAAACGTTAATCGCAGCCAGCCTTGCGCACCAAGTTTGTCCGTAACATTGGTGCAACCACCCCCGCCACCATAGACAAAGCCATCCTGTGACCCGTTTCCGCCATTTCCAGCCGCACCTCCGCCGCCAACTCCAGGGGTATTCACACTGGCCGCCGTGCCGGCACCATTTGGTCCACCAGCGCCGCCGCCAGCAATTGCCCCAGTACCGCCGCTACCGTCACCATCGCCTCCTGAATATTTCAAATCTCCAGTACAAGACGTTGAAAGCGCACCAGAACTATTGGCGGTACTCTTGCCTGCGGCAAGGCAGATGGTCGTTCCACCGCTAGAGTTTTCTTTGGCAAAAGCGTCACCCCCTTGACCAGTTGGGACGCTGATATAAATGCCTGTAAGACCAGAAAGAGAATAACTATTGCGCTTTGAATAAGCACCAGCGCCGCCGCCATTTACTGTTGGGTCGGCGGTATGACTGCCATTCGCTCCAGCGCCAATACATTCTACCGTAACAAAAGAAGCCCCGTCCGGAATACTGACTGTTTGAGTGCCGGGTGTAGTATATGTTTGCACTACTTGAGCAAATCCACCACCCCCAAGTAACATCTGCTGAATGCCACTCATGTCAGGCCAGTCCCACTGATTAGCCATTCCGTGCTAGTCAGCTTGATCGCAGTCGCGATGCCGTTAGCTGCGAGCGTTCGGCTGCCTGTCGTACCAGCTCCGGCAAGACGCATCGTGTCGGTCGTGATTGCAATCGTCATAACGCCGGCCGACGCTTGATTGACGAAGGTAATTGCTGTTCCAACGGGGTAAGCAACGTTGGCATTGCTGTCGATAGTAAATATCCGCGCCGTCGTATCGGCGGATGGATGCAGGATATGCTTGCCGCTGTCGGTTAGAACAGTCGTGTAAGCCGCGCTCTGACTATTCTGCGGAACATTAAGATAGCCAATGCTCATAGTCTCTGCAGGAAACGTCGCTGTGTATGTCGAGGCAACAGCAGGAGCAACAAGCGTCAAAGCACCTGACGTTGCTCCACTAATCAACAGCCCACTCGCCGGAACCGTCTGCGCCCCAGTGAAGGTGTTGGCGCCGAGGGTGGCGGCAAGAGCAGCGGCGCGGGTATAGCTCAACATCCGCCAGTTGCCGGAGCCCTCCGACACCCACACTGATGTGTCGCCAGCAACCGTGGTGATATTGGCCCCGCCGATCAAGATGAACGACGTGCCGTTGTGTGTGAGTTGCATTGCGCCGGTAAACTTGACCCAGCGCATCGCCCCGGCCGCGATGGTATCGAATGCGGTCGTCGTAGTGGTGCCAGCCAGAATAATGTAATTGCTTGCCGCCGCGCCGATGTCGGGGGTTGCGTCGTCGGTAAACGTGACAGCGGTCGACCAGTTCAGCGCACCGGTCAGTGTACCGCCGCCCTTAGACAGCAGCGAGGCGATGGTCACCCCGCCGTCCTTGAGGATATTGCCTCCGGTCCCGTCGAACGCCGCGATATTGCTGTCGGTTGAACTCGCGGGGCCGATCAGAGACAACTCGGCTACTGGACCGAATCGCACGATGGCGGCACCCTGCAGGTTCATCTTAGCGGTGCCGAACACGCCAGCGATGATCGACAGATAAACCGTGGTACGCGCAAAGGTCAGCGCGCTTGCTCCGATCGTGGTCAGCCCGACCTCAACATCGCCGGCCTCTGTGATGATATAACCTGTGGTTTCGGTAGCGACGTAGCCGACATCGGCGGGGCGGCCAAAGTCGGTGCCGAGCGCTGTTCCGACCGTAACGTCGCCCTGCCCCGTCGTCGATGTCGAGAATTTAACTCGACCGTAATTTTTCATTGCCATGCCGGCGGCTCCTTAAGACCCGATGAATTGCATTCTCACGCGCCGTGCGCGTGCGCCGATTTCAAGAGCGGCTGCCGCGACAACGACATCGGCACTGGCCATGTCGATCCTGACGCCGGTGCGCAGTGACGGCGGCGAAGCGGCAAAATCGATATTGCTGCCGGTGACGTTGATGCGCGAACCGGTGTAGACAACCGGCGCGGTGCTCTGCACCACGATGTCGCTTGGTAGCGCCACTATCCTGACGCCAGTGCGTAGCGACGGAGGGCTTGCCGCAACCGCGATATCGGCAACCGGAATATCGATTCCAGCGCCGGTACGCAGCGATGGTGCCCCGGCCGCAACCGCGACATTGGTTGCCACGGTGTTGACGCGCGAGCCGGCGCGAACGCTTGGAACACCGGCGGCAACAACGATGTCGATGGACGGAACGAACTTATCGACGCCGGTTTGTATCGACGGGACTACGCCAGCGACGACAATATCTACGACCGGGACATCGACGCGGACCCCGGTGTAAAGAACCGGAGAGCCTGCTGCGACCGTGACGCCGACCGATGGCGGGCGAACAGATAGTCCAGCCAGAACGGCCGGCGCCGTTACCCCCAGATCAATGTTGACTGCCGCCGCGATGACGACGCGGACCCCGGTCTGTAGCGACGGGACTACGCCAGCAACCGCGACATCGGTGACTGGCGGTTCGAGCCGGACACCCGTGTAGAGGACCGGCGCCCCAGCGGCGACAGCAACATTTTCCTGTGGCGGAGCAACCCGGACACCGGTGCGCAGCGATGGCGGCGAAGCGGCGACAACGATATCGGTGACTGACGGCTGTACCGTCGCCGACTGCTCGATGCGCGGGACCGGTGCCGCAACAGCGACATCAATAGCGGCGGGAACAACCGCTCTAACCCCGGTGCGTACCGATGGCACGACGGGGGTAACCGCGATATTGATGGCGGGCGGTGCGAGTCGCACCCCGGTCTGTAGCGACGGTGCCGCAACAGCGACAACGATATCAACCGGATCCCAGGAAAGATTAACGCCTGTCCCTGTTACCGGCGCGTTAGCCACAACGACGATTGTTGCGGCGGGCGGTGCGAGTCGCACCCCGGTCTGTAGCGACGGTGCCGCAACAGCGACAACGACGTCACTGAGAACAACCGCCACAGCGACGCCGGTCGCGACGGTTGGGACACCGGCTTCAACATCTACGTCCGGCGAAGGTCCCGGAACAATGATAAGGACTTCGCCGGCCTTAGAACCCTCCTCGCCCCAGGCCCCGGCGCTCCACGGGTCTCCGCCGGCCCACCCCGAGTCGCGTGTCGTTATGTCGCGGATCGCGGCGAAGGCTTCTGGCGCCGATGCCGCGACAACGACATCGAATGCGGATGGTACGTCAACGCGGCTGCCCGTCGCCACGACCGGGACAACAGCCGCTACCGCGACGTTAACCGGGTCCCAAGAGAGATTAACGCCTGTCCCTGTTACCGGCGCGTTAGCCACAACGACGATTGTTGCGGCGGGCGGGTGTACGCCAGCGCCGGCCGTGACAAACGGTGCCGTCGCAGCAACGGCGACAGCAACTGAAGGAACGTCTACCCGTGCGCCCGACCTAACCGATGGGGGTGATGCCGCAACGGCGACATCGATAACCTGGAATGTGATGATGGTGGAATCGTCACCATCATCAGCACTCCAGGTAAATTCACCCCATCCGTAACGGCCGTACGACACCGGTCAAGTCATCACGTATAGGTGAACGTGACGATGCCGGCGGCGGGCCAGACGATCTTGAAGTCGGTGTCTTCACCGGCCTGCTCGTCCTGGCCAAAATCGATCCAGAGCAGCGGCATATCGTTGATTTCCGTGTCGTCGTAGATCACGGCCTTGTACGCAGCCGCTGTCGGGATGGGGCCACCCGTGGCCGTCACGGAGATGTCGTCGCCGTCCAGTTTGGCGTCGTTTGTGGTAACCGTGGTCAGCGCCACGTTGGCAATGGTCATGCCGCCCGTGGTCCAGCCGTTGCCGGCGAGCTCGTATGCCCCGGCATTTGTCACGGTGGTCAGCGCGGTGTGGGTGGCGTCAAACGTCGCTGTGTTGCTCAGCAACATGACGCGCAGCGTCGTATAGGCGACTTCCTTGTTAACAAGCTTTTTGACGGTGTGATTATAGAGGCTAACTGTTACGGCCATGACGAATGACTCCTTTGGTTGTCATGTGATCAGCGATACCCAACGATGGTGGCTGCGACGCCAGACAGGGTGTCGTCCCTGGGATTAGGGGCGACGACCGTCAGGATCTCGCCGACACTGAAAGAGGCACCGGACGCCGAGGCGTAGGCGCCGGTGGCATTTCCTGCGGAAAATGTAAGGGTGCCGAACTCGACGGCTTCCTTCTGAATGGAATACACGGCGGTGCCGGCCGACGCCGTTTCGGCAATGGCGACGCTGTCAGTAAAGCCGGCAGGAATGGTAACCGCGGTCGCCATGGGCGCGCGGATCAGCACCTCACCAGAGGTGGGCCGCCCGTTATCCCAAACCAAGAAGTCGTAGCGATAACCGCCCGCGACGTAGAGATCCCATGACGCTGGTGAAGACTCTGGCGGATCGTTGAGGTTGTCCGCGATCAACGAGATGTAGGCCGAGCCCAGTCGGAGCACGACGTCATTGACGACGTAAGTCGTTCCGCTGTCCCAAGTCCCCTGCCAGTTGATGCCGACTGGCGAGCCCTGTGCGACCCATGCCCCGCTGACCTTGTACCAGAGCAGCCATGGCGAACCTGAAACGTTGGTCTTAAGCGCGTACTGGCCGTCCTCGCCCAGCGATGCGTCTGGTGCCGCGCCTGTGACAAAGAGAAAGAGCCCCGCGGCTTCGATATCCTGGATGAAGGTGCGCAGCCGCTCCTGGGTCAGCGACGGGTCGTAGCGCAGCCACGACATCTTCAAAATGCGATAGTTGCCTACCGAATGTGTTCCGGATTGAGTGCCACTGGTGTTAATCGCTGTCCCGCCTGCCGTGGCGGAAAGTTCAAAGGCATCCGCGGTTAGCCCGGCCGCGATAACGTAATAGGTTGTTCCAGCCGTAAGTCCTGTTGGGAGAGCGCCTGTCGTGGCGAGCCTGATTTCTTGACCGGCGACATAGCCATGCGCCGTTCTCGAGACCACTGCGGGTGACGCAATAGAGATTGTGACGACTGGATTTGCCGACCCGGCCCACGCATCCTTTAGCGTGATGGTGTCGTAACCGGCATTAACGGAGTCGATGACGCCAACGGTCGTGCCGACTGCGAGCCAGTCGCCCTCGACAACGTCGGACCACAGCACGCCTGTTCCGGCGGCCGTGGCAGACCCAGCCGTGACGTTCACCGTCCCGGTGTTATAAGTGCCGCCAAGAGCCATGGAGGTTTACTTTCGAATTATTGCGGCGGGCCGATCATGGCCGCGTATCGCGCCTTCACGTCGACGCCGTCGGGCCGCGCCGGGAACGCGTCCAGCATGGCCCGTGCCGTGCCGTTGTTCTTGGAGAGGTCGCGTAGCGCCTGGCGATACGACGTCCACTTTGCGCGCAGGTCCTGACTTATCGGGTAATCGGGGATCTGCGTCACATCGCTGGCCTGCAACTCGGCAAAAACGATTTGTTTGACTTTGAAAATTGTTGTTTCGCGCGCCGCCGACAGCTCTTTCTTAGTCTTTGCTGCCACGGCCCGGCGCTTGACATGCACCTTATGTGTCTTGTGGCCGACGCCATCGATGGATTCGACTTCAAGAACCTCGTGCCCGGCGACGGCCGGTGGCGCCACATCGGTGCTCTCCCAGCCGACTATCTCCCCGGTCGCTGGGTTGAAATGGACGAAGTGTGCCACGGGCTATCTCTTGTAGATGTGCAATGCGATAGTTCTGGTAGTGACGCTGGCGTCTGCGCTTAGTGAGCAGTTGAACTGCGCCGTAATAGTTTGAGGGTCGGACGTGATTGTTATTTGCTTGGTGCCGACCAGCGTTATTGTATAATCAATCGTCGTGCCGTATGCCCTGTGGACCTGCGTTGCGTCAATAATTAGATTGTACTCGTTGAGCGTGCTGCCTATATAGCCAACTTCCGACGAAAACGTTGCGAACGCAGTAATGACCGTCCCGATTGGCAGTCCAGTCACGCTTTGAGATATAATTGATGCGGCCGGATATACACCGTCGATAAGTAAGTTTGTTAGTGTCTGCGTCGCCACAGACGAGACGGCGTTACCCGCGAGTTTCAGCGTGGTGACCGCGGCGTTGGCAAGAATCGCGCTTGCCGCCGTGATGGTCCCTGTGACCATTTTGGTGGCGCTGATCGTGCCGTCAGCAATAACGTCGGCTCGTATCGCGATGTGCGGGACGCCACCAACATTCGCGACCTGAAACGCGGGGGCTGATGTGCCTCCCGTCGTTCCAGCCAGCGCGACCTGGAACGCATTGGCGTTGACCTTAAATACCGAAGTGCCGGAACCGCCATTAAGCAGTTCGACACCAGCGACCTCGCCGTTGACGTTGGTGCTGACCGTCCATGCCGCGGCGGCGTGGCCGTTGATCGTGGCAACCGCGCTAGTAACCGACGTGACGTTAGCGTTTGTCGTGCCAAAACTAGCGTCTACGGTTGTGGCATAACTCGCTATCGCTGACGTAGCGTTTGCCGCCGCAGTAGATATTGCCTCACTCTTGGCTGTGGCGATGTTTCCTATCGTGCCGTATGTCGCTTGCACCGTAACGTCGTAGGCCGCGATGGCTTGGTCGGCCGTAACCTCGGCGGCGTCGAGAATAGTCACTCCGGTCGTGGCCAAGAGTTGCCGTGACTTGATCTTCTCGATCCAGTTGGCGGCGTCCTGTTCGGCCGCGACCGATGCGATCAGGCCTGCCGTTTCGTTGGCCAAATCCGTGACGCGCTGGAACTCCCCGGTGACAAAATCTCTCAGCCCGTCCTCGAATGAGGTGAGTGTGGTGGTTCTGATGTCTGGCGTGGTGACGTCGAGCCAATCAGACCATGTGACGTCCCGCACCGAGGCGGGCCTGTACTGGCCGCGCGCCTGATACGCCGTATTGGATATCAGGTTATGGCTGATGATGATCGAGCCGGCCGCAAAGCTATCAGTATCGCCTTGGTGAATGACCTCGGCCGTGGCGGCGATGCGCACCTCGAAACGTATGCCGCTAATATCTACGGTATTCGGGTCCCAACTAAGTTTGATTCCCGGCAGCGCCCTGTTGTCGTCGGACAGGATTGTCCACGGCACCGCGTTCCAATCTACGATTGGTTGCGGGCCCGGCCTGACAAGGATGGGCGTGACATCGGTGATTGGCAGCTCGTCGGTGCCGGGCGTCCAGTCGTAAGCGTTTGGGTCGATCTCTCTGAGCGCCAGCCCCATATTAAGGTTTGGCAAGTCCTCCGCTGATATGATTTCAAATAGTTTTGAGACGTAGCCGTTGCGATCACTACTCCACGACACGATGTCGAGCGGCTCCAGCACGAAGGCATCGGGCGGCATCGGCAGGGCGTGGCGGCGCATCGCGCGGTGATCGTCGCGCGCCGACCTCATCAGGCGCTGGACCTGAGTCCCAGACGTGACAAAGCTATAGTTTATGTCAACCGGCTGGCGCCGTCCGCCGTCCGCTGTTTCCAGCGTTGCGTCGTAAAGCGGCGGGGCGTCCTTAGGCATCCAGCCCTCTACGGGGCTGACATATTTTGCGGTTACCGCATTGACGGTCTGGCCAAGACTGGGAAATGGCTCAAATGTCTGCTGCTCGGTCGACAGAATATCTAAGTCTGTGAACGAGAACACGGCGGAACCCGCCGCGCCGGCGCGTATCTTGTAGGTGCCGCCGATCTCAGCCAATCGCCCGTTGCAGCCCTTAAGCAGTTCCTCAATCGTGGCCGCGGGTTCGACATCAAAACGAATTTCTCCTCCGGCATAAAACTGCGGCTCTGTTCCGCCCGCCGCCAAATCAATCGCGCTATCGCATTCGCTTGCCGCCGCGGTCCATGACGCAGACGGCAGTTGCGTTGTGGTGACGGTCTGCGCGCCGTAAACCCATTTTCCTCCGTATGAGATGCCGCGCAGGATATTCTCTGCGATGACAATATTGTTCGCGGTCAGCGCCCAAGTCGATGGCGTTGACCAGCGCTGCGTTCCTGACCCACCGACACTAGTATCGTAGCGGCGGTCATATAGCGGCACGCCGTCAAGCACAAATTTGAATTGCGGAAATCCCGGGAACAGTTCACGGTTAACCAGCGACGTTACCACTGCATAGGCAACGCCAGTTCCTATCCTAGCGCTGGTATACGGTCGATCCGCGTCCGCCCCGAATATCTGAACGAGTGTGGGGTCTGCCGCGACCTGCGATCCGTCGTAGAATCTTACCCACAGATAGTCTGTACCAGATGCCGTGTACTCTGGGACAGCGATGCCCTCGAGCGATGGAGTCGCGCCTGAATTATAGGTGACCGCCGTTGATCCAACAAACATCCCCACCAAACCGGTGACGGGGATATCCGATAGCGCGATGACCTGCACCAGATAGGCGTTCGGCGTGTTGCCAGCCGCGGCGGTGGTAAGAGATAACGCGGTTGCCGCGTCGGTTGCTGCTGCCGGGCTATACGTGTTGGCGTAGACCAGCGAGCCCGCCGTCATCGCGCGGCCGACCAGGAACGAGCGCGGAACAGTTCCGCCCGATTGCAGTTTACCTGTCGTGCCGCCAGGCAGCGACGAGATGTCCGGCGTCTTCGGCTTCGGCATCAGTGCCGCAGCGAGATAGGAAAGGCCGATTGAGGCTGCGGTGTAAAGCGCGAAGGTAGTTATTAAAACAATGGGCGAGCCCGCAGCCGCCGTTATGCCGATCCAAGAAAGGATGGCAATGGATACCGGGTCTGCCTGCGCCGCCGTGGTTGCACCAAGCATCACGGCGCCGGCCAGCGCGGCACATTTAACTAGATGCCATGCCATTACTATGGAATCCGAAATGCTCGCATCGCGTCGTCGCGCGACACCGTGCCCAGACCAGAAAGTGCCAAGACAGTCACGCGCTCGCCACAGACGATGCCGCCGGCCCACCCCGTCTGCTCGGTCGGGAACGCCATCACGTCGCCAGCCCGCGCCATAGCTGGCGGGATTTCATCGAGATGTTTTTCAAGGAAGGCGCACAGATCTGGATAACCAGACTTACGCAATAGAATGATGGCCTCGGCCAACGATCTAAATTTGCCGCGATAATCGGCGGCCAGATCGACCCCCGTCATGGCCTCCACGCAATCGGCCAGGAACAGCGCGCAGTTATTTTCTTCCGTAAATGGCTGGCGGCGCCGCGCCTCGATCACGGCAGATAGCCTAGACCTCCAGTCGCGCACGCGCTTAATCTCCGTCATCCAGCAACCTCTGATGAATCGCCGGTTGGCCATACCGGACCTATGGGTGGCGGCGCCTGAACCGGGGCGACGGGCCCGCGACTAACGCCCCACGCAATTTCCCAGTCGCCGACCACGCCAACATCCTTAAAGAACCAGTCGCCGGCGGCACGCGCCAATTGACTCTCATGCGACCTGACCTCCGAACTAATTCGTGTCAGTTCTCGTGTGGTCGACACGCAGCTCAGGGTGACCGAGCCTTCGCCGCCCTCTTTCGGCGTAACGATTGGTGCACCATCGACGTATCCAACAAACCTTGGCTTGGCTGCGGCCACCAGAGCGCGCGTCGCTGGGTCAAAATACCCGCGATAAAGCTGCATCGGCGCGCCGCGCACGTCGTATGTCCTCACCAATTGCTCAACGACTGTGTCGAGGTGAGGAAGTTCAATCTCAACGCTGCGGATCGTGATATCTGATGTAAGTGGGATGCCGCCCACCCGTAGCGCGGCGCCGACGCCAGTAAAGTCACGACTGACCGTCGACCCGGTTCTCCCGTCTTTGACCGACATCGAGGCGGTCATTACGTCATTCCAGAATCCAAGCGACTGGTCTGCGCCCGTGCTGCGGTTTTTGGCCGTGACCCACAGCAGGTCACGGGCCACGACGGTGCGAGCCGCGATGGCGGTAAGTTCTGCCGCATCTAGGTCGCGCATGGATTATCTACTTCTTGGGTCACGCAGAACTGCGCGAACGCGCCCAGCAAGTTTCTTATTTTCTTCGGCAAGAATGGCGCGGAAATATTCTTCAGGCCCGCCCCATGCACGCGGATCAATCTCATACTTTTCCGCCTTGAAACCCAACCGCGTTGGACCACATGAAACGGAGCCTGGCGTCGCTGGTGCGGCAATGGCGGCGGTAATCCCGATTGGTGCGGCTCCTAGAAAACTCATAAACGAGCGCCTATTCATCTTTCTTCTCCGCATCATTCCAGAAGCCTGGCCACGGTATTCTGTCGCCAACGGTTACTTTGTAGCCGCTCGGCAATGCCATCAGACGAATAGTCGGCCGAGCAATGACCTGCCGCTCCGCAATCGCCGCAGCTTCATCTTTGGTTAGATGGCGCATGTCATGGAATCTGAATTGCTGTGAACGAAATAGAACTCATAACGGCGCCGGTCGACGGGAAGTCGTAACTGCCGGGCACAATCATCATCTCTGCTGCGGGGCGGCTGAGCGAAACGGTCAGGCCCGTGGTAGCCCCCGCCCTGATGGCCGGGAACACAGAGGTCGGCGCGGTTCTCCCGTTGCTGTCTGCGGTGACCGAGTCTGAGAACTCGTGCAAACAGCGGCGGACCGGCGACGACCCCTGATCCCAACTAAACTTGTCGCCGCGCGTGATGACGTAGCCGACCGGGAGCCCGGCCAACCTAATCTTGGTGGTGTCGGCGTCGAGCGCGTAGATCGTGACGGTGGCGGCACCGAGAATAGTGCCAGCAGGATCGGCATGTGGATATTGGGCCCTGGGGTCCCAGACATAGAAGGTGCCCTCCGACCCGTTCATCTTATTGATAAGAGCCGCAGCGCCTCGAGCCGCGACGTTAGAAAGCTTTGAGGCCCCGATCTTCGCGGTCCAGACAGACGGTCCGATATCGGCGACACGCGGAGTGCCGCCAGCCTGTCGGCTGAATTCCTGACGCCACAGCGGCATGAACGTAACGCTGTCAATGGTCAGCGCAGTCATTAGGTCGGTGTTGGCAGTCATCAGCCGCGCCTTCGTGGGTCACGGTTAATCGCCGCTACTCGGTCTGGCAGCGCAGCGTTGATCTGTTTGGTCAGGTCCTTATTGTTTTTGGCAAGGATGGCCATGAACTGCTCCTTGCTCATGTCTGGCGAGCCGGTGACATTGTTGACCTGAGACACGTTGACGACAGTGCCGCCACCATTTCCATATTTGGCAGCTAATTGACTCGGCCAACCCACCTCTTCGCCGACCTTGCCTATCAACGGTCGCTCACCCGCGGCCCAATCAATGCGACCGCCGCCATGCAGCCGCGGCGCATCATCGAAGTAGGCCGGGTGGACGTAGCGCGATTGCGTCGCGGCCATGCCGATGGTGCCGCCGCTATGATAGAGCCCGCCAAGAACACCGCCCGTTCCGCCGAACGAGCCGGCAGACGAGCCGGTGCCGAATATGGCGCCTAGTATCCCCCCGAACCCACCGCCACCGCCGCCACCGCCAAACGCGCGCGACCACAGATTGTCGATCGCCATGTTCATCAGTTTGTCTGAGATTTTGTTAAGTGCATTGGCGCCCGCCTTACCAAACGACTCCCATGCCGTGGCGCCGCTTTGCAGCGACGACTTCATGTCTTGAGCAAAACCCTTGAGCGTGTCGCGTGACGTATCACTAAAGTCCCGGAACGCGTTGTTGAGACGCAGCGCGGCGGCCTCTGAACTGGCGAGCGCCGCAGGAATATCATTGCCGTAAATCGCCGCCAATTTTTGTGCGATCTGCACATCTTCGGACGTGAGAAACGCGGTCTGCAGGCCGCGCCTAATGTCGTATTGGATGTTTAGAAGCGCGGCGGCCTGCGCGGCATCACGTAACCCCGCGGCGTTGCTACGCAGCGCCGCCTCATCCGCGGCGCTAAGCGGGGCACCCTTGCGGATTGCCTCATTCAGTTTTGTCTGAACCGCTGTATATTCTGCGGCGGCGCCAGCCGACATTCCGATGGTGGCGGCCTGTATCCGCGTCGCATCGATCTGTGACTTGACCGCGGCAACGCCGTTAAGTTGCTCGCGGTACAGCGCCATGATAGCCTCTTTTTGAGACCCGACGGCAATACCGGTATTTATGAATTGAATTCTTAGCTCATTCTCCTTGGCTGCCAGCAATTGATCGATTGACGCCATGCCCCCAAGCGAAGAAATCCGCTGGTTATAGTCTTGGAGGTCCTTTAGAATATCTGCTTTGGTCTTCCCGGCGGCCCCCTGGCCCGCAGTTGCCCATGCCCCGCCCACGGCATTGTAATATTGATCGGTATCGGCCCCTGATAGCCGAGACCCCTTACCGGCATTGATCATGTTTCTCCCAATTGTTCTCAACTGGGATTGGCTGGCAATAAGTTCTCGCGCCTTAAAAAGAAACGAGTCAAACCACCCGCCAACCTCGATCAGGCCAGAGGCAAAACCCTCCCTGAATTGCTTAATAGACTTGGCCCACTCGGTATCAAACTTGCGCGCCTTCTCGATCATGTGCCGCTCGGCGTAACTCCCAAATTGCACCGTGGAGTCCAGCGACTCCTTTATGGTCTGCGCGCCCTGTTTCCAAAATTCTAGTTGATCGTACGACGCCTTAAGCCCCATGGACTCAAGTATTCTAATGCGCTCGGTGTCAGACCCTGCATTTTTTATTAGTTCAGAGGTCTTCAGCAAAAACTCATTGAATGTTTTTGCCTGGGTATTTGTGGCTCGAAACAACGAAGCTAGTTCGCCGACGCCGTGTTGCGCCGCGACCACAAGGTCGCCGTACTTCTGCATGTTCGGCAGAAAATCTGAGGTCCCGCGCACTTCCTGGAGTTGTCGCAACGAATTTAGCGTTGCAAGTGACGCGCCGACGCGATCGGATAGGTCGGCTACCGCGACCTGCTGATTTTTGATGACGTTGTACCAAATGGTGCCGCCAATCGCGGCGAGCGCAGTAGTTGCTGTCAGCAGGCGCAACGGTGTGATGAGCCCAAGCAACTTGCTGCCCATATCCTTCATCACGCTGCCAAGCGCTCCGGCCCCAGACAGGCCGTAGCTCAAGTTACCAAACTCCATCATCAGGACGCGCATCGGAGACATGCCGGCGCCCATCGCGTCAATGCTGTGTCGAATGGCGGCACCGAGGGCTGACGCCTGTGTCGTCATTCCGCCCATGGCGCGACTGTGCCCACCAGCCGCCACGCCAGATGCCCTAATCATAACGACCTGGCTGGCGAATGCTTCCTTGGTGCGAGAGATTGCGGCGGCTCCCTCGGATTGGCTAAGCGTGCCGTCTTTTACGCCGGCACGAACCTCAGAGAGGGTTGCTAGGTAGTTCTTCTGCTCTTTAGCTAGTGGGACGTATTTTGATCTTAGGTTGTCGACGGCTTTAGCTTGGTCCTCAAGGTCTTGGAAGACGGAGCTGGCCCGCTCTCCATGCATAGTTTTTGTTACGCTGGGGGCACCATTGTCTGACGCCTTTACGCCAATCCTAAGTTGTTCATTGAGCGACCTATTAAACTCCGCGCCAACCTGCTCAGCCCTGGCCCTGGCAATCTCTATTTGAGATTTTGCATATTCATCAAGCGCGCCGTAACCGGCTCCGTTATCAGTCGCCTTATAGCCAATCCGAAGCCGCTCATTGAGCGACCTATTAAATTCGTCACCTACCTGTTGCGCCTTGAGACGGGCGATCTCCTCAAGTTTTCCAAGATCGGCCTGAAACACAGACGCAGAAGCTTGCGCATAACCGGCGGTTTGCGTCTTATCCGGTCGGCCAAGAAGCCCGTTGAATTCCACCTGAGACTGCTGCGCCACAGAAAGTTTTTGACCGGCAGCGATGGCGCGATTGATGACATCAACCTGAAGCGACATACGCTCGTTGACGCCATCGATGATGGCGGCAAATTCGTGATTTCCGCCCGCAGCAATCTTCGTGGCGTTGGCATATTGTCCGAGCTTAGTAACCATGCCCTCGTAGATTTGGGTGGTTCTAGCCAGCTTGTTGGGGTCTTCGGCGAGCTGGCCGCCAGACTCAAGCTGCCTTTGAAGTTTTGCAACTTCTTGGGACATGCGCGCCGCAGCGGTGTACCCAGGAACGTAGGCCTTGCTCAAACTAACAAGGGTGCCGCCCGTTCGCTCGATCGCGGCATCCTGCGCCGCCATCGCTGCGCCAGCGGCTTGACCGGACGCCGCCATGCGACGGTTCGCGTCATCGATTGCCGCCGCGCCCGCAGTGAAACCACTGGCGTCCATAGCTGCTGAAACGCGAAGTTCGCTAAGGATTACGACCATTTATGGAGTCCAGAAGTTGGCTGGCGTGACGCCATAGGGGTGGCTAAAATGGGCCAGAACAGGAGGCTTAGATGCGCCAGATTCTTCTGCTGTGTGCAGCCATTCTTGCGGCTACTAATGCCAACGCTGATGGCCGCGGATCAAAATCGGAAGTTCTTACGGCGAACGGCGGCGTGCTTTGCTTCTCGCCAATCAATTTGCGCGAAGGTATCGTGGCGGCTCGCCGCGGCGATGAGAGGTGGACCAGAGAACTAGGCTGTATGATAACAAGAGCCGGGATCAGGGCGGTTCGCATCGACCCCACGGCCCCGCTAGGCGATGATTGGCAGGTCAGACTATTCGTAGACGACCTGCCTGCCATAACGGTATGGGGCGAGGCGTGGAGTTTCACCGCGATGGACGGGAAGAAGTTGTGGCCCTATTAGGATTGGGCAACTTTGTTTTTCTCAGCTTCGGCCTTCTGCCTTTCGGTTTCGACCGAAACAAACTCATCATCTAGCGCGCGGACCAGCTCGCAAAACACATCAAAATGATCTGCGTCGATTCTATATCGATCGGCATACGCCGCGATCGATGAAAACCAGATGCGCGACAGCCCACCGTAGTCACCGTAGTGCCGGTCGTCACGGAGGGCATGCCATGCCCGCCAATACGTTCCGGCCCATTCCGGAACGGCGTGGCTTTCCTCGTCCTCATCTTTTTCTATGAGATGAGCGGCGTCACTTTCCTCTGCGGCGAGATCGGCTAACCAATCATCAGTGCCCTTCTGGGTTAGCCAGTAACGGAGGGCACTGCGGAGTTTTTTGATTCAGTATCCAAAAATTCGATGACCGATTGTCCGACCTGACCGGCAGCGGTTTCAACCGCCATCACGACATCGCGGAATTCCGGATCAGTCAATGTCTGCATCGCTGTTTCGCGCGAATACGGGACATCGAAGCCCCTCCAGTCGAGCAAGATATGCTCGGCGTAGAGGCGGCCTAATTCGGTATAGAGCGTGTCTTGTGCAACAGGCTTGCCGCCGGACTGGCGACGAAGGCGTTGCAGCAAGAGGTCTCTGTGAAGCGTGTACGAAGCGACGTTGATTGAGCGAACTTTGAAGGCGACACCGGGGATGCTCATGGCATCAACCCAGTCGCCGTTGCGCTCGAGCGCCGAGTCGGCGCGGAGGGAGGACAAACGTACCCGAGAGGTCGTCGGGGCATCAGATTCGGTGGACATTGGCAACCCTAGTGTTGTGGCCGCGGCATTGTGCCGGCCTTCTTAATGCTCGCGGCCACCAAACCGCATGGTCCCCACCAAAGGACTTGAGCAAAACCTAAACTGAATATCTCTTATTTTTTGACGGTACTGGCTTCCCGTCTGCGTATGTGGCCTTGCCGGTATAAAGCCAGTGCCCGAGAGAACTGCGGTTCAGGCCGAAGTGCTTAGCCGCCGTAGTTATTGAGCCAAATCTCTGGCCATCTATGCAAATAACGCGCGCTCCAGGGAGATCGACACCAACCGCGTTTGGTGTCGGGGCCGGCGCTGGCATATCCGGTCTATCGACGTACCGGCCCTGACCGGCGTGTATTCTTTTGATTGTCCCTTGCCATGTTAAGCCGTAAAAATCTGCGGCGGCCTTAACACTCGGGAATATACGGCCGCCCATTTCGACTGGTCTAAGGCAACTTGACTTGAGTCGGCCAGACGCAAATCCATCCTTCAAAATTTTCGATATGCGCGCTCGGCTCTCCGCCGTCCTTACGCGCTTAAATCGCGCATCTGACTGGATCATCATCCCCGGCACAACGCTGTTGTACTTCGGAGATAAAAGATGAAAGAACCATACCTCTCTAGGTATCAGAGGCTCCGCAGATGGGACCACCTCAAGAATAGCGAAGTCAAATTCCGCCTCTCCAAGAGAGGTCCATGCGGCCTGAAGGTATCTGGAGTGATGCTCTCCAGCCCTCAACTCTGAAACATGCTTTGATAACCGTCGGCGAATATGAATTGATGACCCGACATACAATGAGTCGGACGGCCGGCACCTTATTACATATACTCCGCGAACTGGCGGGTCTTTGCGTGGCGGGATATCGCCGATACTGCGATAATTGATGACAAGTTTAGGCTTGTCGGCTGTCGCGTTCTGACCGATAAGGTCTTCAGCCATTGCTCGCTCTCGTACAGCGCGTGGTGGTTAGGGTCGGCCCGGTGTTTGACGCACCGGGTCGGCCCGCATTTTATAGTCTGCGACCAGCAGAAAAACAACACCAGCCAACGATTACGCCTCGAAATATTCCAAGCGGTCCAGCATGGCCGAGGCCGAGTAGGTACTATTATACGCGGCCGTGTACGTGAAGGACGCCATCACGTCAGTTGATTTCCCTGTTGCCATCGGGTTGCCGCCGGCGCGCAGATACACGGTCGGGAGCGTGAAGATCATGGCCTGCGGCACGCTAGCCGACGTTTTTGTAATGCGGCAGTTGATCGACGTCGATGTCGCATCATAGAGTTTGGCGAGCAACGAGTTGCTGCCAAAGTATGTATTTATTTCACCAGACGCGGTGAACTCGCCGGGGTTGACACCGACCGGCGACGTGGAGTCGATGGCCTCAAGCGTTCGAAGCGAGTTAGAAAATTTTAGCGTAAGGCTCGACGCCCAGTTAGGATCGGTGAGCCCGGTTTCGTTCTCGGACACCCGCCCAACGTTGGCGTTCGCCGCCATGACAAGCCCGGTCGTAACAGCGTCTGGCGACGCGTCAAGCGCCGCAGTCGACTGCGACCCACCCATGCCGATGAACGAGGTCGAGACCGTAATTTTCGACTTCGACTTGATGTCAAGGCTGCGCTCGTTGACCTGCATCCCGGTATTGATGATGTAGGTCGGCGTGGTCTGGTCGAGGAAGCCCTTTTCAAGCGATAGCGAGGTTCCCGTCGTCCCGTTTTTGATTTGATCGCCGAAAAAGAAACGGATCGTCAGAGCTGTACCAGTTTCCGTGGTCCACCCGGTCGGCCTGTTGTCAAACGTTAGGGCGGTCGCGGTAATTGCGGTGATGCGAACCCAGCCGTTCAGCGCCGCGGTGACAAACCGATAGGTCGCGCCTGTTCCGCCGATCTTCATCCACTTGCCGACAGCGAGGCCTGTTATGGTCGTAAAGTCTGTAGTGGTCGAGCTAAGCCCGGTCGCGGTCGCGTTGATATCGCCGGAGTCACCTTGGAACCCGACAACCTTCATGCGGGCGGCGGCCGGGACCGTTGCCTCGTCGGTAATCCCGGAGCCAACGAATGCTGGAACCGTGGCAGAGCCAGTGGTGCAGGCGAACACGCCGTTGTTGCCAGCAACGGTAAACCCGGTGAACCGCACCAATTCCTTTGCCACAAATGCGGTGCCGGCCGTGCAGGTCACTACGGTGCCTGCGGTCGCGACGTCGGTGATGACAGAATCTGCGACGCCGTCGTTGAACCGTTCGTTGGTATTCGTCCACGTATTGAAAAACGTGGAGCGCCACATGTCGGATTCAGGCGAGTCGTTGTCCGGAAACGCCAGTTCGCCGTTGAACCCGCCCTTCGCCGACTGCATCACTTTGATCGGGGCACCAAGCATACGGTCGGAGCGAATCTCGTCGCTGTCGACGTAGTCCGGCGTGAAGTCAAGAGACTCACTGACGGCGCGGACAGTTCGCATGCGAGGCGTAGATGGTGTGGAACCTGCAGTCGTTTCGCGAACCGCGACAATCCTCACTCGTGATGCTGATCCCACAGGCGTATCCTCCAAAGAAAAAGGCGCCCGTGAGGCGCCGTGTGTTCAGAATATTGTTGATGACGAGGGGGCCGGTGCCGGCCGAAGTGGGTTACTAAGACTTGGCGGCGTATCGCTGCTTTGAGACGTGGGCTGACGGCGCTTCTGGCGCATCGCTTTTGACAAAGCCGCGCGCCACCCAATCGTTGAGTGTGAACACGCTACCCGGATCGATGTCTGACGCCACAACGGTGTCGCCGGGCTTAAACTTGCGGTTCACAGACTTGAACGCCTTAACGACTTTGAGTGACATTGCTGCGTTCCCTATGCTTCGATGTATCGCCAGTCCAGCACAACTGATACGCTAAACCACGCGCCGTCCGCGCCCCCGGGCTCGCCCATTCCGATCTGGGCGTCCATGAATTCGAGCGAGCCGCCCGACAGCGTTGTTCCGCGGAACAGATCGGCGAGTGACTTGGCGTGGAGCCTTGCGGTGTGACCGCCGGTTCCGGTCGGCACGAATACGTGGAGCCAGAGTTGGCCCTCTTCGTCCCAGCGGTTTGTGGCCTGTGTCGCTGCTCCGATTGATTGCTGGCCGTACAGCGTACCGGTCATCTCGACCATGACCCATGGCGCGTTTTGCACCGGGCTTTCTGGAGTTCCTGGGCGCGTGGCGGGGTCTGTCTTATCGATCTCAGGTTCGTTCTCAAACTGCAATGGAGAGGTTAGCCACTGCTCCGTCAGATACGTTTTAATGGCGTCAAAGACGACAGAACTTGCCATTCGCTACAGGCCCTTGATGCTGAGTTGCAGCGTGGGATAGGTCATGGCGGTTCCACGACCGACATCGGGCCGCGCCTTGCGTCGCGCATACTTACGGAATCCGCGCTTAAATCTGCCCTTGAGCACGTAGCCGCCAGGCAATTGGATCATCGTGCTCTTAGCGGTGATAAAATTGCCCCATACGCTATTCACGCGCTGGCGACCGGCCTCAATGCTTTGATGGCCGAGGCGGTAACGTCTATTGCCGACAACAATTGACCTGTGATAATCGCTGGTATTTGTGATCTCGACGACAGACGCGACGTTTATTTCTTTCGGGTTAGAAACAATCTGTCCGTCGGCGCGGATGATCCACGACCGCTTGTATTCGCCACTTAGCTCTGGGCTCAACTCGATCAGGGTTTGCAGCGCGTAGGTAACGACGTCGCCCCACCAATTAAAAACATAAACGATTGGCCCTGGTGGCACGACCGAGTCTTCGTCGGCGCCGGGGCGACCGTTGACGTAGCGGTCGTAATTAGGGCTGCCCGTACCATCGGCAATTGTCTTGGCTAATTCGGTCCGCGCGAACGCGGCGAGCGCTGAAGCGATCTTGTCTGGCGCTATTCCGGCCGTCGCGAGTTGCAAATCCTTCGCCATGGATTGCAGCCGCGCCATAACTTATCCTCGCGTCTGGCACACGTACACCAGCAATTCCGTTCCCAAGTTTTTCGGCTCGACCGCTTGAATAACGGTGGGGCGGCTATCGAACAGCAGCATGTCACCCTTCTTGGGCGGACCCGGCCATTGCGCCGCTGAGATTTCAGCGCTGGATAAGGTCACCTCGGTATCGCCTTGCGACACTCCGGTATTTGCTACGAGCTCCTGCGGCTTGTAGTTGCGCGACACGCCGTAAACCGTGACGTCGAGTGGAAATACTGTTGCGTTTCCACCAACGATGGGGCCCAGAGCGTTTCGGCGTAGCGTCATTGGGCGGCCGAAGCGCGTCAATACCGACGCGAGTTTGTCGCTGATGCTCAATGCGCCACCATTCGACCGACCAGCGTGGTGGACCCTGCGTAGGTTCCGGTCGAAACAACTTTCAAACGAACGCGATCACCGAGGCAGCCATCCTGGAAAGTATTATCTGTCATCGCTCCGTCGCTCGGAGTTATGGGGGTTGTTACCGGAGTCAGTGCTGAAAAATTCCAACGCTTTGAGGCGTTGGCATTCGTGGGTGCCCAGCACGCCACGTCATCCCAAGTTGTGCCGCCGTCGATCGATGTTTGGATGTACGCCTTGACCGTTGTGCCGCCAGAACCGTATGCGAAACGCAGCGAAACTGTCAGCGATTGCATCCCGGTCAGGCCAGTAATCGCGGTGCACGCAGTTGTGGCCGCAGTCAAGACAGTCAGATCCGACGCACTGCCGTTCGTGGTAAGTCCGAATGCGCCTAGAGCCATGACGAATTCCCTTACCCTAGACGAATAATTTCGCTGTTAGCTGTGAGAAGCGATCAAATACCGTCTGGGGCGTAAGCCGTTCCCATATCGCCGCGCAATGTTCGCACGGTTCCCATTTTCCGCATGGGCTGCCGGTGCCGCGATCGACAACGTTTTCATGCCACGGATACCCCATGGCATTTTCATCAACGGCCCCGCCGAACAGCACGACAGCGGGAATCTTGAGCACGCCGGCCGCGTGATGCAGGCCGCCCTCCGGCAGAACAGCGGCGCGCACCGCCGAAAGAACTGCGGCACCCAATCTGAATGAGTCTGTCTCAATCAACCGGACGCAGCGCAACGGCTCAGTTGTGCCGGACCCGACCTGTGCAACGCGCCACCCCGCCGCGGCGAGTAGATCGGCAAGACCCTGCCACTTACTGCGCCCCCATTGTTTATTTGGGTTGGACTGCTCCGGTATATCCGGCTCGACCAGAACGGTTTTATCGGCGCTGTCGCCAAGGCAATCACGCGCAAACCATGTCTCACTGTCGGAGAACACGATCGCTCCGACATTATCCCTGACGCGCCAGCCGCTATATCTGCACCCACCACCGCGGGTGAACGGATATTCGATATACGGGCGGCAATGCGGGCCGTCCGCTAGGTTGCGGATATTGCCTTCATCGGTGCCGCGCGTCGCGAACCACGGAAGACCGTTCCAAAGATCAGAGTAGCGCGGCGCCCCGTCTTTTGTGACAATCCTGATAAGGTGGCCGGTCTTGTCATGCTCGGAGCGCGCATGCCCTCCGGCGATAATCTCGTCGCCGTATGACATTCACCAACTCAGGATGTAGTCGCCTTGAATTCCGGCGCGCTTAACGGCACCGAGGCCTTCAAGGAATTTAACGGCGTCCGTCGTACCGATGCCGTAACGCTGCTCCATCCCGGTTTCCGGCTTTTGCTCGACAATCACGCACGGCTTACAGCGCTTTAGTGTTTCGACGGCACCGCGCAGCACGAAGAGTTCGTAGCCCTCGCAGTCGATTTTCAGCAGGGTGACGTTCTTCAGATCGAAGTCGTCCAACCGCTTCATGTCAACAAGTTCGCCGTCGGTATCAACTGACGCGCGCAACGAGCTGCGCTCCGCCGCTTGGTCAACACCGGTATCGCCAGATGACCCGGGGGTCCTGGTGCGCAGAAACGCCGTTCCGTCCGTCTCCCCAAGCGCAACGCCGTGCAAGGTGAAGTTTGGACGACCATCCATGTTGCGGAGGTAGCATTCGCGGTGTGCCGACATCGGCTCGAACGCAACTACGGCCCCAAAATCATGGGACATCGGCCATGACCACAACCCGACATGCGCGCCGACGTCAACGGCGACCTGCCACGCCGGTCTGGCCCAACGCAAGGCCATCTCATATTTATGATATTGGTAGGTTAGCCTGTCTTTGAATCTCTTGTTTACCGTCAGCATCCATTGCTGAAGATGCTCCTCGCCATCCGGCAGCCACCAGCCACCATCTTCAAATCTGATCATTGCTGCCGTACCGCTTCCCAACATTGGCCAGAGGCCATTTCGGATAATGTCCATTGTTGCGCGGCTAGGTTCCGCGCCCACTGCTCGCGGTCTGTCGGGTAAACCGGGTATTCCACCATCGACAGGTTGCTGTGACCCATGCGCAGCGCCGCGCATTTATCGGTGCAAATAACTGGCACCCCGGCGATCAGCGCTTCTACGGCGGCGTTACTCACATAGGTGACAAGAACCCAACAATCACGTAGGTCTTGCCTTAGCGTGACGCCATTAGTGGCGCGCTCGCGCACCCTGATCTCGCGGTCGGTGCTGCGCGCTAAGGTGATCAGTGCCTTGGCTAGCCACGCCGTGGCAGAGAACCCCATAAGATCAGCAAAGCCGTCGTCTGGCGGGCATACCAGTACGTGGTCGCCGAATCGGCGCCATGGCTTTATCTCGATGTCTAGTTGACGGAGCCGGTTGGGTGCGGCAAGTCCAGAGCCGTCGTGCTGATAGGCGTTTTTGGTGCAACGAAAATATCTGCCACGCCCAAAATACCCATGATCGCCGTAATACCAGTCGCGACGCTCGCGTTGAGCGGTACTTAGAACCCCCCAAATCGCACTTGAGCCAAACATCGCAATAGGGCCGGGGCGCTGCGTGCTATCGTGGACAACTGAACCGCCGCATCCCCTGGCAAAGGCGGCGCACCACTTCGGCGATGTCTGCTCCGCGTCAACAGCGTAACAAGTTGGGGTGTTTGGTGGCGGAGCCGGCTCGGCCGGTGCCGCCTGCGTTACGGGGGCGCCGCGAACCCGCATGGCTGTCTTTAAGTCCGCGATTGAGTTATGTCATTACGCCGCTATGCCACATGAATGTCGCGGTACGGGTCTAGCACTGCGGCCACGAAGTCTGGGACGTCTCCATTCCTTGATGTCCCAAACACCTCGTATCCATAGGTGCCGTTAAGCATTGACTCGCGCTTGACGAGGGGGTCTCGCGTGCGGTTGAACCGCACCGCCTGGATCCAGTTGATAATGGCATTTTCAATATCAGCGGGAAGGTTTCTGTCGTCGTCGTTTGGCAGTAGCCACCCAGCAACGTAGGTCACCACGACTGGATACGTATCGAACCAAAAATACGGGAACCCATTGCTTAGCGCATACACCGCGCTGCGGTTCTTTACTACTTCAAAATCGGTGTCCTCAACGAATGTTGTGCCATTCTGGACAACGCTGGTGACAGATACCATTCTCGGCCGCGACATAATTATTGACGATTGGGCCCGCGACAATCTAACTGTTTCGATCAGAGTCTCTCGCCCAAGCGAGACCGTCCCATCCTCGGCCCTGGCCGTATCGAGATAGGAGCAGGCCCGGGCCGACACCGACGCTATCGCCGTCTCTAGGAAATCATCCTCGGTAGTGCTCGTAATCCCAATATAATCTTTGACGGCCTGCAGTGTTGTCAGATCGGTAGTCGCGGCCGGCGTCGAAACGGTGAATGTCTGCCTTGTCATGCCACTCGGTGCCCACCACAATTATTTTAGTTAAAGCAGACCAGAGAGCGGCGCTTTCTCGAAGCACTCTATTTTTGAGTCGGGCGAGCAATTGATGACATCGACTGATCTCTCGCGAAGTGTTGGCAGCAGCGTTTCAAAATCGCGCGCCGACGATGAAAGGTCGTTATTGATCCCGTCCTGATGGGAGCCGAACCAATGATCCTGCGTCGCGTCGAAGCCGAGCAGGAGAATCTTCTTTGCCCCGGCCTGAACGGCGATGTGGATGGCCTGTGCGCCGCTGGTGTCGCCGCGGCAACATGACGGGTCTGTGTCAAACCCGGTCCTGCCGGTCCACCGCAGCGCGCCAGTAATCCACGCCGCTGGGACTTGCTCAGAAACTGTTGTCTTTATTCCCCTGAAGTGCTGGACGCGCTGGGCATGCCAGCACCACCACTGAGCATCGTGCGCGTGTAGCCAGTCGCCCCACCACGCGAGATAGACGGAGTCATTGACGCAGATGACGCGGCACCTGTTCTCTAGCCGAGCAATAGCGACGCGCCGAACCTGTTCTGTGCAGAGAGACGGCCCGCCGCCAATAATTACTGCGGTCTGGCCCGCCCATATCTGGTTAATGGTAAATGGGGCGGGCACGACAGATCACGCGGCGGGCGCCGCCCGGGAACCACGCTTCTTGCCCTTTGGCCACCCACCTTGGCGTTTAGCTACGGACGGAGTGGCTGCAATCGGCATGGGTCGCCGTACCACCATCACCGATTCAACAACGTCTTCAATCTCCTCGGCTCCTGATGCGTGGCGCGCCGCTTCGTGTTGGGCCAGCCGGATCAGCGACCCGTTGGCCTCGCCGCGAACAGCATCGATATATGACATATCGGCGACGCGACCGGCGTACTTGCCGAGAAGAAGGCGCACAAGCATGGAGTATCTCCGGTGAGACGGCGGGCGACATTTGGCCGCCCGCCGCTATTATTCACGCGCTGGTTGTTTAGACGATCGCGGTCGCGGATTGGTCATTTCCAAACCTTGACCCGCTCAGCACGGCCACGACGGAGGCGATGACAGAGTTGGCGCCGTTGGTGAACGAAACCTCGATCCACGGATACCCATCGCTGAGTTCGCGGGCGTCGATCTCGATCACATAGAAGATGCCGTTATTAGCAGACGGCGCGGCAATGCCGGTCGTGGTCGCGGTCTGCTTCGCACCAAGCGTATCGCCAGCAGCGGTCTCTTCGGCATAGTACGAGAAGCCGATCGCGGTTGCGGTGCCGCCGGTAGCGGCGGTGCATTCCTTGACCAGCGTTGCGGTCCACGCCGCAGCGGAAACGCCGACCTGCACGATAACTGTGGCATGGCCGTAGTTCGTCATCTTGAAGCGGTCGCCGGTAGTGCCGCCGGTGATGTCGACGGGAGGGAGCACGTTGACGATGTGCCCCATCTCCGCAATATTAATACCCTGCATTGCAGGTTCTCCTTCCAGAGATTTTAAGGGGGAACGGGGGGCGGCTTATTCCGCCCCCGCTATCGTTCAACGTTAGCGGGTAGCGAGCACGACGTAGGGCGAGTAGGTATTGGTGCCCTTGAACGGTACAAGCGGGGTGCGCCAGACCGGCTGACCGTCGACCCGGAACGTAAACCGGAAGGTCATCTCGTCGGTCAAAAATCGAACGTGCATGCTCGATGCGGTCTGCAGGCCCTGCTTGTCGATCATGACATACTGCTGCGGGTCGAACAGGATCATGTCGCCGGCCGTGCCCAGCGCTGCGGCATACTCGATCGGAACGACCGGGCGGCCGAGCAAGAGGCCGTACGGCGAGGTGTTGCCGTTATAGCCCGGAGGCGTATAGAGCAACAGAACGGCGGTGCCGGAGCCAAGGACCAGTTGGTAGAGCTGCTGCTCTACTTCCTGGTTGATCACCCAGACCGCGTTCTTGCGGCTGCGGATCGGCAGACGAGACCACATATTAAGAATGTTCTGCGTGGTCACGGACGTGGCGGCCTGAGCGGAGCCCGGCGTAACGGAGATCACCGCACCGGAGTTCAGGATGCCGAGGAGTTGGCCAGAGCCGGTGCCGTTGATGACGCCGTCTTCGGTCTTGAACGTGAGTTCCTCGGTGAACGCCTGCGACAGCACGGCCTCGAGAGCCGGGGCATCGGCAAGCAGTTCGTCGGTGGCGTAACCGACAGCCATGAGCTTCTTCAAGCGCATGTCCATGTTGCTGAACTTGGGCTTGGTCGCGGTGACCGAGTCGCCCTCGTCAGCCCAGTACGCCTGAACCCCGCCGAAGCGTGAGCCATTGGCGCGGCTGGTCTCGTCGATGCGCGGAAGGATAATGCCGTTGGAACCGGCCGAGATCGGGATGCGGCGGACGCGCGACAGAATCTCGCCCATCTCATGCATCTGCTCAAACAGGGCCATCGAGTAGTCCTGCTGGACAAGGAACCCGCCCTCGCTCGGAACGGCCTCGTTTGCACCGGCACCGCCGGCCTGAAACACGAGACGATTGTCGATCGACTGGTAGGGGATGCCCTTGTTCAGGCCAGCCTTGGCGATGGACTGGAGTTGCTCGCCGAACGATCCAAACTTGGCCGGGTCTTTCTTGGCTTCGGCCGGAACCTTAGCCGGCGCAGCGGCTGGCACTTCCGGCTCAACAACGGCCATGGTCCGACGCTCGTCCATCAGGCGCTCTTCGCGCGCGACGGCGGCATTGGCGGCCGGCAGGTCCTTGTCGAGAATAGCGGCGTAGCGCGCACTCTCCTCGGCAGTGATCGTGCCGTTGTCCTCTTTTGCAGCAAGCGCCTCCGCCTCGATAACAAGGTCGGCCTTGCGCTGCCGCAGCTTTTTAATGCGATCCATTTGGGATCCTTTCTTTCAACAAAAAAGGCGCCCGAAGGCGCCCATGGGTGACAGCGGTCAAGGCCATGACCGCAGAACGCGCCGTGGATCAGCGACTCGACAGAGCGCCTACCTCGGCAAAACTGAATTGGTTTGTTACGCGCTGAGCAGCGCTAGGCGGTGACGGCGCGCGCGCCTAGCGTCGTCGGCAGAAACGCCCGCCGGATCGATAACCGACGTGGCCGCCCCTGTGTGGCCGACGTCACCCGCGGCGGCGTCGTGCTCGTCGTCGTGATCATCGTCATGTTCGTCGTCTTTGTGTTCGTCGTCGGGATGATCGGGGTCGTGGTGGTCGTCTTCTTTATTTTTCTTCTTCTTTTTTTTCTTTTTCTTCCCGTCGTCTTCGTCTTCTGGCATCTGCCCTTCTGGCTGTTCAGCGGTCGGCGGCAGGTCGGAATGCCCATCCGCCAACTCGCGCGCAGGGCCGTCGGCGGTCTCTTCATCTACCAACACCGGCGCCACGGCCTCGCGCCCCTCGGCCGACGCAAATTCTGGCTGTTCAGACTCATTGCGGCGCCCGCTCATCGATGACATGGCGGCAATGCCACAGCGCGCCATGGCCTGATCTAGCTTCATGATGTCATCGATCATGCCGCACTTTTTTGCGGCGGTGGCTGGCATGCATCGGCCCTTGCCGAAGTTCTCGTGGACATCATCCATAGATGTGCCGCGGCCCCGCGCCACGGCCTTCATGAATTGCTGGTGGATGTCGTCAACCTCTGACTGATAGTGGGCCTTGGCTTCGTCCGACAGCGGTTCGTCACTGTTGCCCTCGACCTTGTATTCGCCCGCGTAGATGTAGGTGACCTTCATCCCCTGCATCTCATTGAACTTTGAGCAGTCGGTGTGCGCCATAAATACGCCGATACTGCCGATGTCGGCGGACTTAATCGCTAGTATTTCCCCGGCCTGACTTGCCAACCAATACGCGGCTGATGCGCATAGCGGGTTGACCATGGCAACAACATTCTTGCGCTTTGCCGCGGCGTATATTGCGTCAGCGGCCTCTGCCGTTCCCGTCACCATGCCGCCGGGGCTATCAATGTCCATCATGATAGTCCCGACCATTGGGTCGTTTGCCAACTGGCTCATGGTCTGGGCGAGCAGTAGCGTCGAGAAGCAATACGGCTGGAACTCAAGGTCGTACATCGCAACGCCGCGCATCGGCACAACGGCCGTGACCTTTCCGTCCTTCCCGGCGGGGAACATGGTTGGGCCAGATGCAAGCGCGGCACGTTTCGGCTCCGGCCCGCCGTCAACGTCTGATTCGTAACCGGCCATAACGTCGTGGATTTCACCGTCGTGGACACGTTGGCCTCGCGCCACGCGCTCAAGTAGGCCAAACAGAACAGCCCCATAGCCGTCGCGGGCGTGGTAAAGCAGCGGCCTCCCGACGCAGCCACGAATGGCGCGGCGGAACTGTCTCATCTTACCCATGCGATTTTTCTCCGGGCGCGGTGGCCTGTTCCGCGTCGATTTCTTCTTCAAGCGCGTCGATCGCGGCGGCCACGTCGTTGGCCCCGCCAATTCTGGCGGACCGCGCCTTGCACCACGTCTTGGCCTGATCCTTGGTAACACCAAGTCGCCTCATGACATCTGAGACAAAACCGCCGTAGAACGCCCTTACCGCGGCGCGAAACGCCTCGCGGTCATCGGCATGGCGGACAGCGAGGCGGCGCAGCACGGCCACTTCTTTGCGCGCCATGGCCTCGGCACCGAGCCGGACCACATACTCCGCCGATCTTGGCTGAACGGCACCGACCCGATCATCCTCATCGCTTGGTTTGTCGGTCTGCGGCTGTTGGGCCGGAGCAAGAGTAGTATTTGTGCCCTTCGCCAGCTTATCGGCGTCCGGGTCGTCGCTCGGGTTATAACCCTCGGAGGCCCGGGCCTCGTTCACGGTGAGGATCGCGGCCGACCCGCCAGACCCGGTCATTTTGGCAAGATAGTCGGCGCGCGCCGCCATGTTGCCGCGCTCGAGTTCATCGAGGTTGAAAACAGCGACGTAGATTCGTGGCACCAGAATGAGATCGCGCCTGATCGCCTGCTCAATCTTTTCGGCCAGCGGGCGGATCGTGTACCGCACGAAGTTGATGGATTGTTCTTCGACCGTGGCCCTGTTGGTCTGGTCGTCGACCATCAGCATGTGGAGCGGGATGCCCCAGTACCGCCCGACCTCGCCGATCTGCCACTTCCTGGCCTCGAGAAGCTGCGCCTCGTTTGCCTTCATCGAGGCCTGAACGTAGGAACCGCCCTCCGTTAGCAGCATTGGCCGATGCGAATTGGCGGCACCGGTAAATCGCTGCGTCAAGCGCTGAACGAAGTTTTGCGCCGCCTCTTTGCTAAGTTTGCCAGGGACGGTGACGAACCCGCCCATATTAAGATTGTTGGAAAATACTCGCGCTGCGTATTGGTCGGCGGCGGTGAGCAGCGCGATGGTCTCAGACGCGAGATCAATGTTTTTCAGGCCCCTGAAGCCATCTTCCTTCAGGCCACAGAAATGAAAAATCTCCTCTTGCAGTAGGGTGCGTCGTACCCGCGTCACGGCGTCGGTGACTTCGTAGCGAGGTGTGCCGTCTGCGGCACGCAGCGGCTTTACGTTATCTGGATGCAGCGGGACAAGGCGGTCCACGGCACCGCGCGGACCAGGCTTGATCTCGGCATAGGCCTCACCGCGCAGCGCGGCGTGGAAAACCATCATCCCCCAGAACTCTGCTGGGGTATGCTCGCGGTTCGGCGCTATCGCAATTACATCGTTAAGCGGGTGATTTGGAACGGGGTCCATGCCCCCGTCAATTTGACCCGGGATGCGAAGTTTATACATACCGAGACGCAGGGTCGACAACGTGTCGGCGAGGATCGTGACGCTGCGGAACACCGCCGCGACCTTTAGCGCGCTATCTGCCGTTACCTTGATGCCAGCAGCGTTTGGCGCCGCATATTCCTCATACCAGTAATCAGCCCCTGGTCCCGGCACGCCCTGATCTGCGGCGCGCGGCTGCAACCCGATCGAACCAAGAACTTTCTTTACCCATCCCATTGCAGATGGCCCTCAGCCCGTCGCGACATATTGCGGTTCAGCGCGACGCTGGCGCCGCCGGCACCGAGCAGCCGCCATTCACCAGCAAGAGGGCATTTGTGAAAATTAAATCGGATAGTCAGGGTCTTCGTATGCCGACGCGCCTGTGTCGACCCCGGCCTCGGCAAATCGCTTAGATACAATCAGGCCCATTGCTGTAGCAACGGCCCCGTCAATTCGCACCGAGCCGCGGCGATTGCCCTTGGCCTTATTGAACTTCAAATTGCCGGCTGGGTCAGGCACCGTAATTGCATTGGATACCGATGCGGTTAGTACCGGATGGCCGCCGTGATTGAGACGGCCGGTCAATGCAAGCTCAGAAAAAATATCAATTGCCGGCGATTGGTCTTTGAAACCCTGGCCGACCGGGATGAATATGATTGCCTCTTCGTCGTACGGCTCTTTGTCTTCGCCTAGCGTAACAACCGCTTGGCCCAGAGCGTCCAATTCCTGTTTCAGATCATCAATTCGCCAGCGATCGTAGCCAAGAACCAGCCGCTTTACGCATTTGCGCACTTCAATCAATTGCCTGGCGACGTAACCGTATTGAATTACTGGACCCGGGACCGGGGTAAGAAACCCTTGGCTCATCCAGAGCCGGAATAACTGTTGCTCTGGTGGCCGCCGCGCCGCCATGGCACCCTCAGGGGTCCAAAAGAACGGCACAATATCGAAATGCGGCTCTGGCTCTCCGGCCTTAGATTTTGCCTCGTCCGGGAACGTGCAGATCAGCGCGGTAAGATCGTGCTTGCCGGATAGATCGAGGCCAGCAAAACAATCGCGGCCCCTATAGTCCTCGAGATTCCCGACCTTGTTTTCGGCGCCGCCCTTCCAAACATCAAGGGTGACGACGCGATTTTCTACGCTGGAGTCTATGCGCTGGTTGAGGTGCCTGTTACGAAATGCGCTTTCAAACCCGGGAATTCGCTTTGCTCGATCGGCGGCCTTACGAAGGTCGTCGATATCAAGAAAAATCCCCCACGCCGGGTTGCATGCGCGCTGAACGGCCTCATCGTAGATATCGGCGCCCTCTGGCGCGGATATCAACTGAACGTAGGTAGAATCATCCGCGCCGGTCAGTCCGTCATCAATGAGTTGTGACAGGGCGTGAGCGTCGTCCGGTGCCTGAGTAGAGATGATGATGCCAAGCGCTTCGGGCTGCTTGCCCATAGCGGTCAACAGGTTATCAAGCAGGGCGCGGTCGGCGGTTTGGGCCAACTCGTCGTAAATCCACAGGCTCGGCGCCAAGCCGTGGCCTCGGCGGCTATCCGATGACAGCGCCTCGTAGACGGAGCCGACAGATTTGCCGTCAAGAACCTCTATCTTTTTATGGAACCTGACGCAGTTCGTGGCCTTGTTAAATTCATAGACCTGATAAATAATCGCTTCCATCTCGGCATATATTTTTGCCGCCATGCCCTTATCGAAGGACGCAGAATATATTTCGCCGCGGCGCATCGATTCAGGGCCGAGCAGATGGCAAAGACTTAGCCCGGCCAAAAGTCCTGTTTTCCCATTCCCTCGCGGCTCAGATTGTATCGCGATCTTGACCCGGCGCTTGCCGACCGCGTCTAGGTCGCCATAAACTGTCTGCACGAAGACGCGCTGTTCCGGCAGCAACCGCATATTGCTGCCGACCAGGTGGCCCTTGGTTATTGGGAGAAACTCAAGGAAGGCTATAACCTTTTCGGCCCGCGACAGACCATCCGCTTCCCACGGAAGGTCGCGCTCGACTTTATCGGCCTCTTCTATGGCGCGCCTTTGACGTGCACTCCCGGGCCCGCGTAATCCCATTTACTGTGCCGCGCGCCACCTTGCTGCCTATCGACCATTCAGCCACGGGTGGCTTGGGTCCAAGGGCATTCCAAGCGGATCTGACCCGGTTACAACGAATTTCCCGTCAGATAACCGGCTTCCGTCCGCGCGCTCCTTCACTTGGCCGTCGTGCCGACCGCAAAGCGACCGGGTATTGGCAATTGTGTCTGGCCCGCCGACGCGGCGGGATTTGATGTGGTCGACCGTAGTGGCGCGCTGCCCGCAACCGGGCACGACGCATGTGTAATGGTCAATCTTGAGCCGCGCAGCCCTCAATTGCCGCCAATTGGAAGATTTATAATATGGATTGTTCGGCAACTGGTCGGCCCAGCCCAATTTCTTCCGTGTCGCTGGCCGATTTTGGCCAAACAGCGCGAATGTCCGGCTAAAACAGCCAAAACCGTAAAATTTTTGAAACTAATTCTGTGCGGTTG
>Ga0209518_1000739_pt1 | contig 40491 bp, 51 predicted proteins | sample RifGroB1_FD_183993 | JGI IMG/M metagenome (GOLD analysis project Ga0209518, IMG submission 183993) | Groundwater microbial communities from Rifle, Colorado, USA - Groundwater B1 (SPAdes) (version 2) | ecosystem: Environmental > Aquatic > Deep subsurface > Groundwater | place: Rifle, Colorado...
CCAAGCTTTTTAGCTTCTTTTATGGCCTCGTGGGCCACAATACCATTGTCCACCGTTATTACCAGTCCCAGGTTCTCCTGCTCCCGTTTAAGCTTTTTTAAACTCTCGCCATTTAGTCCGTAGCCCTCCGAAAATCTTTCTGGAATATAAGGAAGCGCGTCGGCTTTTGCGGCATGCAGGGCCTCCCAGAAAATCCCCGTCGCGCATATCCCGTCGGCATCATAATCTCCATAAACAATAATTCTTTCTTCATCATTAATGGCTTTTTTAATGCGCCTCTTGGCTTTATTGATTTCCCAAGGGTCTATCTCGAGTTCCGCTAAAGAAATTTTTTCCGGATGGGTGGGATTCATGAATTTTTCTTTTTCCTCCTCCGTTTCTAAACCCCGATTTTTAAGAAGAATGCCTATTACGTCCCGGTTTTTAATTCCTGTTTCCCTATTATCATAAATTATTTGCCAATTCTTTCTTTCATTCATAAATGCAGGCGGGGTATACTTAAGTCATATGCAATTTAACATACCCAAAGAGGTTTTGGAAATTATCAAACAGGTCGCGGGTTCCGGATTTGAAATCTATATTGTTGGCGGAGCCGTCCGGGATCTTCTGACGGGGCGAATAGTCACCGATTGGGATTTCACAACTAATGCTAAGCCCGAGGAAATACTAAAAATATTCAAGGACGCTTTCTACGACAATAATTTTGGAACCGTCGGTATACCGGCAAAGCTCAAAGACCTCAAGCCCCACGAAATTACCACTTTCCGTCACGAAATGGGCTACTCCGACAAAAGAAGACCAGACAAAGTAGTTTGGGGCAGTTCACTGGAGGAGGATTTAAAGCGACGGGATTTTACGATAAATGCTATTGCCCTCACCGTGCTGCAGGGGAAAGCAGAAAAATACAAGATTATAGACCCTCATGATGGACAAGGCGATTTGGAAAGAAAATTAATTCGCGCTGTTGGAGAGCCAATCGAAAGATTTTCCGAGGACGCTCTCCGAATGATGAGAGCAGTCCGCATTGCGACAGAACTAAAGTTTAAAATAGAAAAAAATACACTCGAGACAATCAAAGCAAATGCCACTTTAATACATAAAATTGCCAAAGAAAGGGTCAGGGATGAGCTAATCAAAACCCTCGCGGCTCCCAGTCCATATCAGGGGATGCTTGCTTTTAAAGAAACAGGGCTCATGGAGCAAATTCTCCCTGAACTGGAAAAGACTTTCGGGGTCGAGCAAAAGTCCCCCCAGAGGCATCACATCTATGACGTGGGGACCCACAGCCTCATGGCCCTGAAATATTGTCCGTCACAGGATCCAATAGTGAGATTCGCGACGTTAATCCACGACATCGGCAAACCCCAAACTTATAAAAAGCTTGCCAACGGAGTCATCACTTTCTACAACCACGAAGTCGTCAGCGCGAGAATTGCACAAAGGATTGCCCAGCGTTTGAGATTCTCAAAAAAAGATTCCGAAAAATTTATAAAGCTGGTCCGCTGGCACCAATTCACAGTGGGAGAATTCCAGACCGATTCCGCCATCAGGAGATTCATCAGAAAAGTGGGCAGGGAAAATGTACCGGATATGCTGGCTCTGCGAACTGGAGATAGACTGGGAAGCGGAGCCAAAGAAACTTCCTGGAGACTCGACAAATTCAAAGAAAGACTAATAGAAGTTCAAAAGCAACCCTTTACAGTTCACGATTTGAAACTTTCCGGGCTGGATGTCATCCACAAGCTCGATATCAAACCCGGACCGATGGTCGGCGAAATCCTAAACCAGCTTTACAAAGAGGTCGTTGACAAGAAAATACCAAACGATAATAAAATCTTAATAAAAAGATTGGAAGAACTTAAGAAACCAAGTCGCCCTCGTCCCCAACGACCATAACCCTGCTGCCTGAAAGAATTCCCAGTAAAAACGGGTCACGGCGGCGTTTTCTAAAATCAAATTCTTCTCTACTCATGACTGTGTAGTTTATTTCTTTGCCTCTTTTTGATTCTTCAGCCCGAATCAATGTTGCCAATTCCGGAAGCGTGATCGTGCCAACAACTAAAATATCGACTTCATCTTCCTTTTTTCTCTCTTCGTGCCTCGCAAACATGCCTGAAAACATCACAAATGAGGGTTTGCCTATCTTGGCTTTATTTGCAACTATTTCGGCCCCAAGTCCCGTAACTTTGGAAACCATAGACACCAGATCCCCAAACATCAAATAGTCTTTTTTGAGCCAGTAATAAATCCTGTTGCCCCGGGATTCCTTTTTTAAAATTCCAGCTTTCTCAAGTCTGGTGAGCTCCCGCCTCACGGCATTTATTTCCTCTTTAATTTCCCGCACCACACCCCGTACGTGATACATTTCTTTTGGGTCAGCGAAAAAGAGCTCAAGTATCTTTATACGTACTTTCGAGGTAATAATATCTTCTAGATTAGCCATAGTTTGGGGCAGGCTAATTAATCGTAATTTATTTCATTACCTTTCGGGACGGCTTCTACCCAAGTAGTTCCGCCCACAAAACTTATCTCCTTACCTTTTGAATCAAGGAACCTAGTCAAGCTGGATTGGGACTTTTTCTCCCAAGTGCCCTCAATGACTCCGCCATCTTGAAAGACAAGCGCCCGACCCGTGCCCTCCACTTCATAATACATGTGTTTTTCAGAATCAACCGGACCGCGTTCGACAACAAACATGATAACCACATTCTTGGCCGATAATTGCTTGTTGTTATATTCCAAATCGGCGTGTGGTTTCCCCCCATTAGACCTTAAATATGCATTGCTGCCTTTGTCATATTTCCACTCAACATTGTACTCGGGCTTATTGCTCCAAAATTCAAACGAAATGTTAGCGGCTTTAGGCTCATCCGCTGGAGCATCCTCTTTGAAATTCCAAGGATTAAAACTCCTATCCCAGGGTTTTCCGTCTTTCTTATCTGTAAAACCTCTCTTAGCCGCTTCTTCAAAAATTTTGTCTGATGAAATCATCATTGTATGTTCAGAGGCAACTTCGCGGCCCAGTCTTTCATAATTCCTCCAAAACACCGGAAAGCCTGAATCGTAAGTCGTATCAAAATCATTACCTCGAGGTATCCTCCATCCGAGAGACGCAAGCTCCTCAATAGCTCTCACCTCGCGCGCCACTTGACTCACAGGCTTAACTCCACTGGAACAGTTGCCACAAATTGCATTTGCTCCTCCCACATGAGCGAATATTGGCCTGTCGCCATAACCTGCTGCCAAATTGACAAAGTAAATCCGCGCAGATCTCACAGGGGCTATTTGGACATCTTCAGCCGCCACCCCACAATGGAAAACGCCCAAAAACCTCGTGATACCACCCTCCGCGACCGCCTCGTAAACCACATCCGCACGGCTTAAACCCGACGGGGGTCTTGAGTCAGCGTGGTTTTCAATAGACACCGTCAGCGGACGCCTGCCCTCCCAAATATTCCTTTCTATTTTGGTAAATTTCCCACCGTTTATTGGACACGTCTCTGTCCTAGGCAAATCCAAATTAATTCTCGAGCGGGCAGATTGAAGTTCTCCCAAGTTGGCCGTATCTATAGCAGGAGATCCCTTCACGAATGAAAAAATTGCCCAGGAGGTTCCCGTAGATAAAAGGTACAAACCCAGAAAACCGATAATAGTTAGAAACTTTTTAGATCCTAAGAACTCCATATTATTTTATTTAACCCTTTAGTGCCACTCCCAACGCCTTTTTCTCTTCAAGAGACAACTCACTATCGCTCTTGCCCTCTTTAATAGATTTCAAGTATATACGAGATCTCTCCCTGGCGTGTAGTACCGTAAAGATAAAACCCGTATCATGACCATCCGTAACAGCCAAAGAAAAACTCTGATTACCCCCAGTATCGTTGAACGGATTAAAACGGACAATACCCACTTTTTGAATATTGTAAAGACCCCGTTCTTCTATGTTTTTAACTTGCCGAAATAGTCCAGCTATTTCCTTTTTATTTGACTCCCCAGCATCCAGTAGTCTATCCAATACTTTCTTTAAGTTACCAGGTTCCCCGCCGCCTACCAATCTTCTATAGTGAGCGAACATCAAATAAAAGACACCGCTCAATACCAAAAGCCACCCCCCAAAAACCACAAAAACTACAACCTGTAACTGGCTAGACATATTTTTATGGTCCAGTTGAGTAACATTTTGACTCGTTCATTTTGGCACCGCGACAAAGTCGTGTCAAGACCTTATATTTTCGCTGTCAAGAGGGAAATTAAAAAATAATTTCCAGTGCCTAATCCTAAAATTATAAAAGCAAAAATTCCGATATTACGGCATTAAGACAATACTTAAGCATAAAAAGCCTAACCCAGGAAGCTTCAAAATAGGACTCCACGCACAAACAGGCTCGTTGCCAGTGCTATACTGTGCCTGCACAAGATTAAGGGGGTGATAAAGATGATGTACTGCGTTAAGTGTCGCACAAAAAGAGAGGGTAAAGACGCCCAGAAAGTTACCATGAAAAATGGCAAGCCAGCCACAAAGGCGGTTTGCGAAGTTTGTGGCACGACAATGTTCAAAATTGGAGGTTAGTTATCCTCTAGTTTTTATTGAAAAATCTGGTCTTTTTTGATATAATTCGGTTATCCTGGAAGGAGAGCAATTGCTGTGTTCAGTTATATGAATGCAGAGGAAAGTCCAGGCAGCAGAAGGCAGGGTGGTCGCCTTAATTGGCGACACGGGTAACCGCTAGTCAGAGCAACAGAGACGAGTTTGCGCTAAGTTAATTACTTGGTGCGAGGTGAAACGCCCCGAAGGGGTCCCGCTCTGCGGGAGGCAATCCTCCCCGCTGCAACCTGCGATTTGGCCGTTTGAGGCGCCTTCCCGAGGCCTAAGGCAGGGCTAAGATAGATAATTGCTTGAAACAGAACCTGGCTTACTACCTTCCAGGAGCCAGAAAATCCCCTCCGGTTGGAGGGGATTTTTGGTGGTTAATTTGATGTCAAATATTCTTTAGTAATTACTTGAAGCGTAATAGCCACGGGTACTGAGAGAAGCGCACCCACAATTCCTGCCATTTTAAAGCCAACCGCCAATGAAAAAAGGACAAAAATTGGACTTATTCCCACTGACCTTTCCATGACCTTTGGGACTAAAACATAACTTTCCAGCTGTTGAATCAAAAACGCTAAGGCAATTACCGCTATTCCCATTACTGGAGAAATCCCAAATCCCACGACTGCCGCCGGAACTGCGGCGAGGATCGGCCCTAAAATAGGAACGATTTCTAAAAAGCCAGCCAAAAGCGCCAGGGAAAGGGCAAAAGGAATGCCAAGAATAAGAAGCCCAAAATAACTCGCAAATCCGACCGCCAACATCAAAATCATCTGCCCTCTAGCCCAACCGCCTAATTTTTTCTCCAATTGATCGATTAACCTTGCCAGCCTATCAGACTGCTTACCACCAAGGAGGGTAGCAAGCTCATCATCCAGCCTTTCCCTTTCGAGAAGAAGGTAAAACGCGAAAATAAGAACCGCCAGAACATTGAGTATGTTTGAGAAAACCGAAATCCCAACTTTTAGTGTTTGTGAAGGAAGTTTGCTTACTTGAAAAGCCAGTTCGCTCGCAACACTTTCACTAATAAAAGAAGGTATCTCTATTCCTTTTAAATAGACAGGTAAACTATTGGTAAAATTAGCACTTTGCTCGACCAGAACAGGAACTATACTGGCCAGTAAAAATCCCAAAATACCAAACACCAAAACATAAACCAAAAGGACCGAAATTCCCTTAGGGATTTTAAATCTGGAGAGCCGCACGACCAAGGGGTTAAGTGTGATAGCAATCAGAAGAGCCACAAAAAGCTGTAGGATTATGTCTTTAATAAAAAACACAAACCAGACGCCAATGAGAAAAAAAACTGTAAAAATTATGGTCTTGTGAGAAATCTCAATTTTTCTTGGCATGATAACTGTCTGAAGAATACCATTTTTTAACCATCTTTTCCACTTCTTTTGCCAAACTCTTCTGGGTTATCGCAAACCACTTGATCTCTTTATTGTGCCGAAACCAAGTCATTTGGCGCTTGGCATATTTAAATTCCTCTATTTTCCATTTATTAATATCCGGCCATTCTCGATAACCCAAAGTCGCTTTCGGCGCACCTTCCCAAAAACCTCTTCTTTTTAAAAATTCCACTTCTTTGGCAAAACCGCGCTTTATTCTTTCTTCAACTCTTTTGGTAATTTTCTCTCTTAAAAATTCTCTGGGCGCTGTCAAGCCAATCCATAAAACATCGGCTTTAAAAGGCTCTTTTTCTTTCGGAACTTTTCTTACTTGAGCCACCTCTATTGCCCGAATTAGCCTTCTAGGATTTTGTCTGTCCGAAATATTAAGACTCCTTGCTTTTCTAGGGTCAAGATTGGCAAGAATCGTGAATAATTCGTGGGCACTTTTATTTTTTAAAGTAGCTCTTAATTTCTTATTGCGACCAACATCAAGTGTTTCAAATCCTGCAGTTACTGCTTCAATATAAAAACCAGTGCCTCCAACCAAAATTGGCAATTTATTTTTTTGCCAAATTCTTTTTATAACTCCTTTGGCATACTTGGCATATTGGGCGGCGCTAAACTTTCGTGTCGGCTCAATTAAGTCATAACCCCAGATTTTAACCCCCTGACCCCATTCCTTACCCGTGCCAATATCCATACCCTGATACACCTGCCGGGAATCAGCTGAAATCAGTTCACCATTAAATACTTTTGCCAGATAAAGAGCCAGGCGGGTTTTACCTATCGCTGTCGGACCGCAAATCACCAGAAGTTTCTTCATAAATTAGCTGGATGCACTAGTGTAATATTTCAAAGCAAAATTCCAAAACCTAAGGGCAGCAAACAGCGCCACCGCCCCAATAATAAAAGATATAAGGACTCCCGTGGGTGTCGCTATGCCCATCAAGGCCTTAGAAGGCAGACTGATCATAATGGCAACCGGGACAAAATAAGTTAAAACTCCCCGCAACGGCTCGCGGTAAATGTCTATCGGAAAGCGCCCAAGAGCAACCAAATCCCGATAAATCATTATCGCGTGATCAATTTCTAAGGTGATTATCCCCAAAGAAATAACGGCGATATGAAAAGCTGTAGCAATAATTAAAGCATTAGCCAAAAGCAGGATATAAAGCATGACCTGGAAAGAACTCGGGTCGAGTGCTTTGCCCACCCAGTAAATTGCAACCAGAAGCGGCGGAATTGTGATGAAGTCAATAAAATCCACCCCGCCCATGAGAGAGCGAAAAAGGGCATTCACCGGCTTGGTCAAAATGAGGTCAAAACTACCTGAAACGACTTGGGGACGAAAACGGTAAACTTCACGAAACAAAAATTGCGCCAAAACGTCAATTAAGTTAAAGGTCAGAAAGAAAAATACGGTCTGATTCAGACTGTAACCGGCAAGAGTACCGGTACCTTTAACCAGAAAAATTAGAAAGAAAATAAAAAAACCAAATCGCAAAAGTTTGCCCATCAGAAAAATCACCATTCCAAGGCGTTGTGCCAGCACCATTAAAAATGAGTTCTTGCTCATCAGCCACCAAACTCTAAGATAATAAATAAATCTCTGCATTTTTTACCTGCCTTCGGCCCGATAGGCCTTTAAACCAAAACTCCACAGCAACTTCAAAATAAGAGCCAAAATACCAACCCAGAGAGAAGCAATAAGAACGGCCTTGACCCCAACCAGGAAAGAAATTTTGCCCAAATAAATCTGGAGGGGCATGAAAAGGAGGTAGGGGAAAGGGGTAGAATAAATAACTTTCTGCGCCAGCGGGGGCAGAATATCCAGAGGAAAAGCTCCCCCTGCCAGAAATTCCGTAAAGATAAAAAGCAAAAAGATCGAACCCCAGGCCTGCTCCGGATACCAAAAGGGGAAAGTGCTAAAAATAAAAATCATCAAAAAATAGAGTACAACCGCCAAAAAAACTGCCAGGAAAAAAAGCAACAAAATAGCTGGATTTTGTTGGAAGAAAAAAGGGGGCCGCAAAAGAAAATAAATCAGCATCGCCTCGAGCGCCGCAAAAATAAGATTTAAGGCCTTACTGGAGAGGTCGCGTGTAAACCAATATTTAAAATAATTAACCGGCTTTAATAAATAATTGGTCAAATCGCCATTGGAGATGTCTCCGGGAACGTCGATCGTGCGTGTTGAAAGCACAATTGATCTCACAATTAAAAGGCCAAAAACATAGGTTAAAATTTTGGCTCTGTCATAGCCAAAAACAACCCTCCCGGGATCGGCAAAAATACTATCCCAAAGAAAAAAAATAAGAAAAATCTGTAAAACGTTTCTCACCCGCCACATAATAAAATTCAGGCGGTAGACAAATTCTTGGGCAAAAGAAATCTTAAAAACGGCTAAGTACTTACTCATTCTTGCCTCTAAAAACTTTCCGAATGATATCCTCAATACTTTCCTCCTCGATAGTCAAATCAGCAACAGGAAAATTCTGGAGAATTTCAGCGGCGGCGACGGCGGCCATGGAACGGGCAACTACGATTTCCACTTGGGGCGGCTTCAAACTCCTAATCCTCCCAATTCCCTCCAGTTTCTTATAATTTGATGTCTTGGAAAGGGAAATCTTAATTATTTTTTCTTTGGCGTGGCGCCCGACCAACTCTGATAAATCTCCGTCAAAAATGATGTTGCCTTCATCAATAACAATTACTCTTTTTGCCAACCCCACCAAATCGTCCATATTGTGGCTGGTTAAAAGAATTGTCGCCTTACTCCTTCTATTGTAGTCAGCAATAAAATCTCTAACTTTCTGTTGGGCAATAAGATCCAAACCAATCGTCGGTTCGTCTAGAAAAACTACCTTTGGTCTATGAATCAAGGCGGCAATCAGCTCAAACCGCATGCGCTGTCCCAAAGAAAGTCTCCTCACTGGAACCAAGAGGTATTTACGCATTTCCAAAAGATCAACTAACTCATTCAGATTCTCCTTATATCTTCTTGTAGGAATTTCATAAATTGCTTTCAGAAGCGTAAAAGTTTCTTGTGCCGGCAAATCCCACCAAAGCTGGTTCTTTTGGCCCATCACCAGCGAGATTTGCTTTAAAAATTTAGACTTTCTTTCCCAAGGATTAAAACCAGCAACTTGGACAAAGCCGCTCGTTGGATAAAGAATCCCAGAAAGAATTTTGAGAGTTGTCGTTTTGCCTGCCCCATTTGGACCGATAAAACCCACCAATTCACCTTCATCGACTGAAAAAGAAACTGACTTTAAAGCATTGACAACAGTTTTCTTTGCAGATATAAGTGAAGAAATTGTCCCCACAAAGCCCGGCCTTTTCTCCTTGACCTCAAAATCCTTGACCAAATGATCCACAACAACAACTCTGTCCACAACTTAAATTATATCGTATTAGCGGCTCACTTGCCTTTTTAATTTTTTGCCTGGAGTAAAACGCGGGGAGCGGTGGGATTTAATAGTCACAAACTTGTCCGTCTTTGGAATTTTGACCGTTTTGCCTTTCATCTGGATAACCCTGAAGGTCCCAAAACCGGAGAGAACCACCTTTTCACCTTTTGAGAGAACACGCCCAATCTCATCAAGGAAAACATCGACCGCCTCATTTGCGCCCCTTTTGGTCAGATGCGCCTTTCGAGCTACTTGATCAACCAATTGCTTCTTAGTCATTTTCTAGTTTGAGAGCTTAAAATAAACTCTTACTTTTGTCAAGTTTACGGGAATTATTTAGCACTTGTGGTATCCGTCGCGCGCACTTCACGGATTACCGTTACTTTGACCTGCCCCACATATTTAGCTTCCTTTTCCAGCCTCTTGGTAATTTCGTGGGCGAGAATGGTTAACTTATCATCATCTACCTCTTCGGGATCTACTATAACCCTAACATCCCGACCGGCTTGGAAAGCAACTGCCTCGGTAACGCCGTCAAAACCGTGAGCTACCTCCTCAATCTTTTTCATTCTTTTGACATAATCCTCGTGCGGCTCGTAACGCGCACCCGGCCGGGAACCTGAAATTGCATCGGCTGTCCAAACAATTACAGACTCTGTAGATGTAAATGGCTTATCCTCATGATGCTCCGCTACGCAAGCTATAATCTCCTTAGGAAAACCAAATTTTTTGAGAGTGGAAACTCCAATTTCAACGTGAGTTCCCTCCTCATCGGTTATGACCTTGCCTATGTCATGAAGGAGACATCCCAATCTCACAATGTCAACGTCAGCTCCAATTTCATTGGCAATTGCGATGCCAATTTTAGTCTCTTCAATAGTATGAATTCCCAAATTCTGACCATATGAAGTTCTAAACTTATACCTCCCAATAAGCTTTAGGAGATCAGTCGAGAGGTTGTAAACTCCGCACTCTTGGGTAATCTTTTTCCCTTCCTCCAGAAGCACATCCTCCATTTGTCTCTTGGTCTGCCTAATTACTTCCTCTATTCTCGAGGGCTGGATCCTAGCGTCTTTTATCAGAGTCTCAAGAGCGCGTCTCGCAATCTCACGTCTGATTGAATCGAAAGAAGAAAGTTTTATTTCACCCGTTTCATCAATCTCAATTTCCACTCCCGCTTCTCTCTCAAAAGCCCTGATGTTTCTACCTTCTTTACCGATAATTCTTCCTTTAACGGCTTCCGAGGGAACTAAGACCGTAGAAACGGTGTATTCCGCCACATAACTTGTAGCCCCATGCTTCATCGCGTCTATGAGTATTTCCCGAGCCCGCACATTAGCCTCGGCTTTTATTCTCTCCTCTGCCGCCCTAAGCCTTTTGGCAATCTCCGCAGTCAAATCCTTTTGGACTTCATCCAGGAGAGCTTTTTTGGCCTCCTCGCGAGTATAAGAAGCCGTTTTTTCCAATTTTCTAATCAAGTCGTCTTGTGATTTTTTTGCCATATATACTGGAGAAATAAGAAGCCCTTCCTTAAATAGAGGAAGCGGCCTTTGAAGAAACTAGCACTATCTTCGTCTTTCTCATTTCTCCTGGCTTGATTTTATATCTTTTCCCCAGAATCGTCAATTGCGCTTCTAATCGTGTCCCAACCAAAACCTCTCCGAGCTAAAAACTCTGACATTTTTTTAAGTCTAGCATTCCTTTCCAGAGTTTCCCATCTATATATTTTCTTTCTTATTAAATCCCTTGCTATTTTAATCTCATCTATATCAAATTTTTCCATAGTTTCTTTGATTAAAGAATTATTTATTCCCTTCTTGCGCAGTTCCCACACAAGCTCTTTTTTACTCTTATGATTAAAGGAAAGCCTCTGTTCTATCCACCAGGAAACAAATTTATGATCCCCCACCAACTCTAAGTGCTTTAATTTACTAAAGAGGTCATTATAAATACTTTCATGAACTTCGTGCCTTTTCATCCAACCCCAAATTTCTTTCTCGGATCGGGGGCGAAGCATTGCAAACCTCAATAATTTTTCCAGAATTTTTTGAAATTCTGCCTCTTTGACTATTCCCGCTATTTCTTTGTCAGATAATTCTTGTTCAACTTTAAGCCCTAGCTTCACAAAATTATCCAAATCTAAGCCAAAGCCAAACTTGCCGTCCAAATATATATTTGACCTCTTTTTATTCCTTTGGGGTTTTATGGAAGTGATAACGGGCACGACAAAATTTTAACCTTTTTCTTCTATTTCTCCTATTTCCTTGGGGAGTTTCTTCCCGGTTGTAATAACTTCACGAATTTTTTTATCCAGCTCTTCCTGAAATTTCACATTTTCCAAAATATACTGCCTGGCCGCCTCTCTGCCTTGAGCTATAATTTTACCATTGTGATTATAAAAAGAGCCGCTTTTTGTCACCAATCCCAATTCAACCCCAACATCCAGGAGACCCCCTGATTTAGAAATTCCCTCTTCATTCATAATGTCAAATTCAGCCACGCGCAAGGGCGGGGCCACTTTGTTTTTAACTATTCTGGCTCGGTGTCTTGAACCGACCACTTCTTCGCCGTCTTTTAAGACCTCAATTCTCCTTAGGTCTATCCTGACCGAAGAATAAAACTTTAGAGCAAGACCGCCCGGAGTCGTCTCGGGATTGCCAAACATCACGCCAATTTTTTGCCTAAGCTGATTTGTAAATATTAAAATCGTCTTTGATTTAGAAATAGCCCCAGTCAGCTTTCTTAAAGCCTGGCTCATGAGCCGAGCCTGCATTCCCATCACAGCATCCCCCATCTCCCCCTCAAGTTCTGCCCTCGGCACCAAAGCAGCTACCGAGTCAACCACAATGACATCAATGGCTCCGGAACGAATTAAGGTCTCAGTAATTTCCAAAGCCTGCTCCCCAGTATCCGGCTGGGATAATAAAAGGTCATCCAAATTAACCCCAATTGTTTCAGCTCGTATTGGATCAAGTGCGTGCTCGGCGTCAACAAAAGCCGCCTGACCGCCCTTTTTTTGAGCTTCAGCCACAACAGACAGAGCTACTGAGGTTTTCCCTGAGGCCTCCGGTCCATAAATTTCAACTATGCGTCCCCGAGGAAGCCCTCCAACCCCAAGAGCCAAATCGAGAGCGATTGAACCCGTCGAAATTGTTCCAATTTTCAGGTTCTCGCTAGCCTTTTGGCCCAGCCGCATGATCGAACCTTTGCCGTACTGCTTTTCTATTTGATCCATGGCAAGCTTTATTGCCTGCAGTTTTTGAGAAGAATCTGTTTTCTGTTCTGCCGTTTCAACTTCTTTTTTCCTTTTGGCCATGTTTGGGTTTACTTGTACCACAGGCTATGGGAAAATACAAGTGTTCACGGGGATTAGTTTAACGGTAGAATAGACGCATGGGGTGCGTCTGGCCCGAGTTCAATTCTCGGATCCCCGACACAAATGAAAGCTAAAGAAATTTCGGCGCTCTATATCAGAAATTTTATCTTTGGAGTGGAAGATAGTTTGGTTTCCACGGTCGGTCTTCTTTCCGGAATTGCCGTAGCCGGGGTACCGAAAGCAACTATTTTTCTAACCGGAGTGGTCCTTGTTTTCGTAGAAGCTTTTTCCATGGGCGTTGGCAGCTTTCTCTCGGAGCAGTCGGCAGAAGAGTATATAGATAAAAAAACTAAACTCATCGGAAAATCTTTCAAGGGAGGATTGATTATGTTTTTTTCCTACTTCGCGGCCGGATTTATCCCCCTTTTCCCATATATCATTTTGGGAACCACTGGCGCCTTCGGCTTATCTATCACTCTGTCCTTAATTTCACTTTTTGTCCTGGGAATAATAAGTGCTAGACTTCTCGGTACTAAATTAGTTAAGGGTGCAATTAGAATGCTCGCACTCGGCGGCATAGCAATAATCGCAGGAGTCGTAGTTGGTAAACTGGTAAATACACTCTAAAATTACCTCTTTGGAGATTGTCTCTTACGACGGGCCTTTCCACCCATTCCCACTTTTCTTCGCTCCCTGACCCTTGGATCTCGGGTTAAAAGGCCAGCTTTTTTGAGAGGAGTCTTAAATTTATCCGGGTTTGCTTTGGAAAAAGCTCTGGCAATCGCGTGAACGAGAGCTTCCAGTTGGCCATTTTTGCCGCCTCCTTTGACTTTAGCGGTAATAAAGTATTTCTTCTCTGTTTCCGTGAGCTTAAAAGGTCTTGACCAAATGGTCTTTGCGGCAAGCCCGGGAAAGTATTTTTCAATTGGCATCCCGTTAACCACACTGCGCTCCCTGCCCCGATACAATCTCACGCGCGCAGAGGCGGATCTTCTTCTACCCACACTGTATGTATATTTTTTAGTTTTCTTTGGCATTTTCAAATTTCTTTTTATATGGGTGAGTGTCACCTTTAAAAACCATCAATCTTCTCATTCTTTTGTCGGTTAACCTATTTGATGGGAGCATGCCCTTAACTGCAAGTTCAACTATTCTCTCTGGGTGCTCGCTTTTCATTCTTTCATATTTAATTATTTTTAGCCCTCCAGGATATCCCGAATGTCTGTAATAGACTTTCTGTTTCTCTTTTTTACCCGACAACTTCACTTGTGATGCATTGATTACCACAACATTATCTCCCATGTCCAGATGAGAAACATAATCGGGTTTGTGTTTCCCAATAAGAAGCCTGGCAATGCCCGTCGCCATTCTTCCCAATATCTGTCCGTTGGCATCCACTAGATGCCAATTTCTTTTAATATCTTTTTGTTTTGGTTGATGTGTTCTTTTCACTTTTTCTTTTCTGGTGCTTTTTCTGTCCATTCAAGTCTAGCCATTTGCGCGAAGTCGCCCTTTCTCTTGGGAAGCTTCGTGATTCTAGTGAAACCGCTTCCTCGGGATTTTGTCATTCTTGCCAGATCCCCAAAAAGCTTTTCAACAGTTTTTCTATCATTGCCAAGTTTGGACATCACAATCCTGCGGCTGGCTAAGTCGCCCTTTTTAACCAAGGTCATAATCTTCTCTGCATCAGGCTGCAAAAACTTCGCTTTATAAAAACTGGTCGTAATCTCACCGTGCTCCACCATGGCCCTCATTAAGGACCTCAAAAGAGCATTTCTCGACTTGCGGCTTCTATTCAGCTTGCGGCCAAAAACTTTATTTTTCATCTAATGCCACCCCTTTCTCGGAAAGCGCAATCTTAATTATCTTGAGAGACTTTTCTCCTAAATTGCGAACTTTAACCAGCTCTTTCATGTCGGCTTTGACCAGCTTTTCAACCGTGTCATAACCAGCATTAACTAAGGCGTTGGCTACTCTGGTTGGGAGACCTATCTCCTCTACCGAGAGCTTTCCAACTGGACCAAGACCGCTCTCTTTCTTTTCGAGCTTTGGTTTTTTCACTTTTCGAGGCGAAATAATTTGGTTAAAATAAGAAACCAAAATTTTGGAAGATTCAACCACTGCACTTTTCGCGTCCATTGTGCCGTCAGTTGCTATTTCCAAAATAAGCTTGTCATAATTTGTAAGCCTACCAACGCGGGTTTCCTCGACTTTATAATCCACTCTCGTGATTGGCGAAAAGATTGCATCAAGAGGAATCACACCAATGGTATTAGTCGCTCTTTCTTCTGCCGAAGAATATCCGACTCCCGACTCGATCTCCATAGTGGCCTCTAATTTTGCCCCTTTAGCCAAACTTGCCAGAACTAAATTTGGGTTGGCAATCTTCACATTAGCTGGAACCTTGATGTCCGAGGCTTTAACTTCACCAGCGCTTTTGACTGAAAGAGAAACTTTTACTGGCTTCTCGCCGGTGTAGACTACCCTCACTTTTTTAAGATTTAGCAAAAAGTCCAGAACATCCTCTTTCACACCCTTCATAGTAGAAAACTGATGTTTAACACCAGAAATTTTAACTTTAGTGATGGCAGCTCCCGGAAGGCTACTTAAAAGCACTCTTCTTAAAGAAACCCCCAAGGTATTTCCATACCCCGCAGCAAGAGGGGAAATAATAAAACGCGCAGAGCTATCCCCCTTCTTTTCACTTTTAATTTCAAATATTGGTTGTTCCATCTATAATCACCTCCCTACTCCCGAAAGTTTTAAAACTTTCGCTCCCGCATTAGCGGGAGTAGAACTCAATAATATCCTGCTCATTAATTGGCTCGATGACGTCATCTCTTTTGGGTAATCTAGCTATCTGCCCAACTGCGGCTTTTCTTTTGAGCCAGCTGGGCAAATTTTCTGGCTTTTTTTCTAAAAGCTTTTTAACAGATGGTGTATTCATTGCCTTTGCAGATAAAGAAATTGTATCGCCCACTTTGACTTGGTAAGAAGGAATGTTAATCTTCTCACCATTAACCAAAACGTGTCTGTGCGAAACAAATTGTCTGGCCTGCGGGCGGGTTTCTCCAAAACCCAATCTGTAAACTACATTGTCAAGCCTCGTTTCAAGTAAGGAAAAAAGTACATCCGGAGTCGTTGCTCTGGCTCTAAAGGCTTTGTTCATATAGCCTTTAAACTGTTTTTCCAAAACTCCGTAGAGTCTCTTGACTTTTTGTTTCTCCCTCAATTGGGTTCCGTATTGAGTCTTTCTCGAAATCTGGCCTTTTGGCCCGTGAACTCCGGGAGAAACGTTTAAACGAGTTAGTTTACCACCTTTTCCAAAGAGGTCAAAGCCTTCTCGTCTGGATAATCTGTCTTTAGGTCCTGTATATCTAGCCATTAATTAAACTCTCCTTTTCTTTTTGGGCCTAGGGCCATTGTGTGGCGAAGGCGTAGTATCAGCTATCATAGAAATTTTAATCCCCTGGCTTCTTATTGCCCGCAGAGCCGAATCCCTTCCCGAACCCGGTCCTTTAATGTAAACTTCCACTTCTTTGAGGCCCATTTTCTCTTTTGCCCTTTTGATAACGGTTTCGACGGCCGTAGTAGCCGCAAACGGGGTGGACTTCCTTGTACCTTTGAACCCCGATGCTCCAGATGAACCCCAAGCGATAGTTTCTCCTGATTCATTGGTGACAGTTACTAAGGTATTGTTAAAACTAGCCGAAATATAAACTCTGCCGTATTCTTGTGATGTTTTGGCTGCCATTTTTATTTAGTCTCCCCTTTCTCCCCTCCCGCATTTGGCTGCACCTTGGCAAGCTCCTCTTTCTTGAATGCCCCGACTGTCTTTCTTTTACCCCTTTTGGTTCTGGCATTCGATCTGGTTCTTTGACCCCGCGCCGGAAGCCCTCTCGTGTGCCTGATACCTCGATATGAACCCGTAACTTGTAATCTCTGAATATCAGCCCGCACTTTTCTGATTAATTCCCCTTCAGTAGGAACCTCATCCACTTTTGCCGTGATGCTTGCAAGCTCCTCTGCTGTTAAATCTTTAATCCTCTTTGAAGTATTAATTTTAAGAGGTTGAAGCAAAGCTCGTGCCAATGACCAACCTATGCCCTTGATGCGCGTAAGAGCATACCCTATCTTCATGTTGTCGTCTAAATTAACTCCTGAAATTCTTGCCATATTATTAGCCTTGGCGTTGCTTGTGCTTGGGATTCTTGCAAATCACGTAAAGCACGCCCTTTCTTTTAACTATTTTGCAATCTTTGCAAATTCTTTTTACCGATGATCTGACTTTCATATATTTATTACCTGTTCTCCTTCGCTACTATTCTTCCCCGTGCTTCATCATAAGGCGTCATTTCAACTCTAACTCTATCGCCAGGAAATATCCTGACGTAGCTTCTTCTCATTTTCCCCCTCAAGGTAGCAAGAATCACCCTGCCATCATTGAGGGTAATTCTAAACATCGTATTAGGCAGGGCATCAGTCACCTGGCCCGCCACTATAATATTTTTTTCGTTTTTTGCCATTTTTTTACCGCGAAGCGGCAAGTTTTGCTTATACGGTTAGAACTAAAGGACCCCGCGGCGTCACCGCTACGGTTTCTTCGAAAAGTGCCGATATTTTACCATTCTTCGTGCGTATTGTCCATCCGTCTTCATCCAGAACAACATCTTGTCCTCCGTCTGCATACATTACTTCAATCGCTAAAACAAAACCGTTTTCTATTTTAATTAATTCCTCCCGTGCCCCAGTTGTAAAACAGGCTATGGGCGGGTACTCATGCAGTTCACGGCCAACTCCATGACCAACGAGGGCTCGAATAGGATAATATCCTCCTTTTTCAATAGTTTTCTCAATAACCCTTGATATGTCGCCTATTTTTCTGCCAGCTTTTGCCTGCTGGATAGCCTTCCTCAAGGCATGCTTGCCAACTGACAAAAATTTCTCTTTGAAATTATCCTTACCAATTAAAAGACTGATCGAGGTGTCTGTGTGAAAACCTCCATAAAACAATCCTACATCCACGCTGACAATATCCCCTTTTTTAAAGACAATATTCTTTGTTGGAATTCCGTGCACCAGGCCATCGTTGACGTTAACGCACGTGGACCAAGAATACCCAGGAACCATTTTAAACGAAGGCTGGCCACCCGACTTCGCAATTAACTCGGTCGCCAGAGCCTCTATGTCAGAAGCCTTGACTCCATCTTTAACTTCTTCCGCTAACGCATTCTTAATTTTAGCTAATTTTCGGCCGCCCTCCTTCATGATGAGGATGTCCCGGGTGCTCTTAATCTTTACTCCGCTCATCCTCCAACCTTTCCCGGACAGCAGTTAAAACTTCATCTCCAATTTCACTGATTGATCTTTCGCCGTTAACTTCAAGTAAAATCCCTTCTTTCCTTAAAACTCCCCGCAGGGGTTCTGTAGCCTTCTCGTATTCATTTAATCTCTCCTTAATAGCTTCCTCTCTATCATCTTGTCTTTGGATTAGGTCTTCAGCCTTCACCTCCGGCCCCGGTGGGTTGGTAACCAAGTTATAAACCTTCCCCGTTTTCCTGTCTATTCTCCTTGAAGTTAATCTTTTAATAGACTCATAACGACTAATATCTATAAATATCCCCAAGTCAACTTTTCTTCCCTTCTTGTCCAACCAACTCTTCAATAGATTAAATTGGGTAATACTCCTTGGGTATCCGTCAAAAATAATGTTGTTTCGCATTTTCTTGAAATCCAAAAAATTTGTCACTAGCAAAAAGATTTCCCGGTCCTCCAAAAGTTCACCTTTTTTGTTTACCTTTTCGTCTATTTCAGGATTTTCTTTGGCAAGCTGCCTCAAAAAATTGCCAATCTCAAAATGAAAAAGACCCAGTTTGTGGGCCAATAAATCAGCCTGGGTTCCCTTGCCTGATCCTTGAGGTCCCAAAATTAGAATGTTCATGGCTTACCCTAAAAAGTTATCATACCGCTTCATAACTATCTCGCCTTCCAGATTTCGAACCACTTCCAGAACGACTGAAACAATAATCAAAATTCCGGTCCCGCCTATAACTAAATTGGGAGACCCAGTAATTACCTGAAAAACAGACGGCAAAACCGCAATGAGACCCAAAAAAACGGCGCCTATCAGAGTCACTCTATTGAGAATGTAGGAAAGATATTTTTCAGTCTGCTGGCCCGGACGCACTCCCGGAATAAATCCAGCGCTTTTTTGCAAGTTTTCAGCAATTTTTTCGGGATTGAAAACCACAGCAGTGTAGAAATATGTAAAGGCGACAACTAAGCCAAAATAAAAGAGATTGTAGGTAACCGAATCGGGCTTAAAAAACTGTCCGAGTTTGCCTGCTAAGTCAACAAGAGTTGGGTTGCCGCTAACCGACAAAAAGTTGCTCACCAGGGAAGGCAATAAAACTAAAGATACAGCAAAGATAATCGGAATGACTCCAGCCTGGTTCAAACGGAGCGGTATGTAGCTGGCCTTGCCCATCGTCTGTTGAATTTTGGCCCGCCTGGCATAGCTCACCGGAATCCTCCTCGTGGCTTCATGAATCAAAACAATCAGGCCAATAATTAAAATTCCCAAAACGACAAAAGCTAGCGTCATGGGCAATCTCGCGGGCTCCAAAAATGTCGTCCCCTTTCCCAAAATAACAGGCGCCCGCGCAACTATCCCCGCAAAAATCAAAAGCGAGACTCCTTGACCAACCCCGTACTCTGTAATCAACTCGCCAATCCAAACGGCCAACATTGTACCCGCCGTCATCACGCAGATTAGTCCCACCAACCCAAAAGGAGTGAGGCTTTCCACGAGCCCCTGACCCCGCAAAAGGGCATAAATTCCAAACGCCTGCATGGCGGCTAGGGGAACCGTCAAAAACCTCGTGTACTGATTAATTTTTTCCTGTCCAAACTCTCCTTCTTTAGAAAGCTCGTCCAGAGAAGGAACTACCAAAGCTAAAAGCTGTAAAATTATTGAAGCATTAATGTATGGCCCCAATCCTAAGGCCATTATGGAAAAATTGGCCAGTGTTCCTCCAGAAAAAATATCCACCAGAGAAAAAAGGGGGCTACCCGCAAAAAGAGCCTGTAAAGACTGTCTGTCGATCCCTGCGGCGGGGATATGGGCCACTAATCTATAGATAATTAAAAATAGCGCTGTAACCGTGATTTTTTTTCGAATGTCCGGGGCTCGGAGCAGTTTTAATAAAAATTGGGCAATAGAGAAGAACATATTTAATTATACCGTTATTTTACCTCCGGCCTTCTTGACTTTTTGAGCGGCTGATTTTGAAATAGGCAGTCTAATTTCCAGCTTTTTTTTCAACTGGCCATCGCCCAGAATCTTAACACCCACCACTTTTGCATCCTCAAGTCTGACAATGCCGGACTTTGCCAAGCTTTCAATGTCAACAACAGTCCCCGCCAGCAGAAGATTCAAAGCCTCCAGATTCACAATAATTGGCTTTTTGGAATTACCTTTAAGTTTACCCTTTCCTCTCTGTAACGGGAACCTCCTAAGTTTAGATTTTTTTACCTTGACCCCCTCAAAAAGGATATTTATTCTCCCTCTGGATTTTTGCCCCTTCTGACCTCGACCACTGGTGTGTCCACCTTTGCCACTACCATATCCGCGGCCGACTCTCTTTTTTTTCCTCTCTTTTATCTTTGGTATTGTAGTCATTATTTATTTCGCCTCCCTTCTTTCTTTCATCTTAGAAAGTGTTTTTAAAGCTTCAATTGTTGCGTAAACATTTGAAATCTTATTGTTCGTCCCCAAGATCTTACCGACCGCATCCCTAATTCCAGCCGCTTCCAAAACCACCCTCATCGCCCCTCCCGCAATAATCCCTGTTCCTTTCGGTGCCGGTTTCAGAATAATTTTAGCAGCACCAAATTTTTGCCTAACTTCAAAGGGAACGGTTGTTCCCTCGAGCGGAGCTATAATCATTCTTCTTTTTGCATATGAAATTGCTTTTTGGATCGCGCTTCTTACATCCTGTGCTTTCGAGAGACCAACTCCAACCTTGCCTTTTCTGTCTCCAATCACAACAAGAGCCGAGAATCTGAACTGATTTCCACCTTTTGTCTTTTTTGAAATTCGATTGATCTCAACTACCGTTTCCTCAAACTCCTTTACTTGTTCGTACATATTAGAAATCTACTCCTTTCTCCCTCAAACTGTCCGCTAATATTTTAATTTTTCCATGATACCGATACCCGCTTCTATCAAAAACTATGGCTTTAATCTTTTTTTTCAGAGCCAGCTGGCCCAAACGCTCGCCCACTTCTTTTGGATTAGTGCCATAAGAAGCCGCCAAGGTGAGGCCTTTTTCGTCATCAATAATTTGACCATAAATATACTTGTTTGACCTAAACACACTAAGCCTCGGGCGTTTTGAAGTGCCCGATAACCTGGATCTAATTCTGATTTTTCTTTTTTGTCTGCTCTTTTTCAACATTTTATTCAAGCTACGCTTAACATTATGCCCCTTCTGTTTTGGCGGCAGCCTTTCCTGGCTTTCGTCTAATAACTTCGTACTGATACCTAATTCCTTTTGCTTTGTAGGGGTCGGGTCTCCTTGATTCCCTAACGTCCGCGGCGACCTGACCAACCATTGCCTTATCCGCACCTTCAACCGTAATGACATTTTTCTCAATTTTGAAACCGATACCTTCGGGGGCTTTTATTACCACCGGATGGGAATAGCCAATAGCCAAAGACAGATCTTTGCCTTTGAGTTCAGCTCTGTATCCTGCCCCCTCGATTTCCAGAGTCTTGGACCACCCTTCGGTCACACCTTTGACCATATTTCTCAAATTGGCCCTGGTCGTTCCCTGAAGGGCCCTAGCTATCTTGCTGTCGCCTTTCTTTTCAACCGTAAGAACCGAGCCCTCAATTTTAACGGTCACTCTCTTTGGCAATAGAAAAGTTAAAGTTCCTTTCGGACCCGAAATTTTAACCCCGCCGGAATCCATTTCCGCCTTGACTCCTTCAGGTAGTTCAACTGGTAATCGACCAAATCTAGCCATTTTAGAGTACCTCCGCAATCACTTCTCCGCCGACTCTTGCCTTCAGTGCATCCTGGGACGACAAAACTCCTTTAGACGTCGACAAAATCAAAATCGAAGCGCCCCTTCTTTTTGAAATTTCATCTGCACTCACATAGCGTCTCAATCCCGGCTTTGAAATAAGTTTTATATCCATAATAATTGGTTCTTTTTTCCTGTATGCCAAGGATATTTTTAAATTGCCTTTATCTTGGGAAACAGAATCCAAAAAACCCTCCTTTTTTAGAGTCTTAGCTATTTCTTTTATAAACTTTGTGCTGGGCAAAACCACCTCTTTGTGTCCCGCCCGAGCGGCGTTTTTAATTCGTATAAAGAAATCTCCAACCGGATAGTTGACTATCATTACCAACTCGCCTTTCTAACGCCGGGTATTTCGCCTCGGTGAGCCAGTTCACGAAAACAGAGACGGCAAAGACCAAACTTTCTCAAATATCCACGCGACCTGCTACAGCGCCTGCACCTATTAGTGTAGCGGCCTTTGTACTTTAATTTCTTGGTCTCTCTAACTTCTTTAGATTTCTTAGCCATTTTCTCCCCCTTTTTCAAAAGGCATCCCTAAAAGCTCAAGAAGTTTTCTTGATTTTTTAAGGTCTCGGGTATTTGTAACAATGGTAATCTCCAAACCCCTCGGTTTGTTCACTTTGGTGATATCTATTTCTGGAAAAACTGTATGTTCAACTATCCCTAGCGTGTAGTTACCGCTTTTGTCAAAACTTTTGAGAGGCACTCCTCTGAAATCCCTCAACCGAGGCAGGGTTGTAACTATTAATCTTTGCAAAAAGTCATACATCCGTTTTCCCCGCAGGGTTACTGCCAATCCTACTGGCTGTCCCACTCTTATATTAAATCCTGCTACTGATACACGAGCCACAGTCACCTTCGGCTTCTGGCCCGTGATAATCGCCAAGTCAGCACTAACTTTTTCCATTTGGTTTTTATCTTTTACCAAATCACCGACGCCCATATTTACGACTATCTTTTCTAATTTTGGCAGCGCCATTTTATTAGCAATCGAAAGATCCTCGGCTAGTTTATCTTTTACCTCCTTATTATATTTTTCCATCAATGATGTCATTTTTTCGCCTTTCTTTTTTTCGTAATCGAATCAATCGCCTTACCGCATTTTTTACAGATTCTTTTTTTATCTTTAATTCCAACTCTAGTTATTTTTTTGCACTTTGGACAAATGAGAGCTATTTTAGCAAAATTAAGGGGTCTTGGCACACTGAATATTCCACCTTTCTTGTCGGCTGTTACCGCCGGCTTTACGTGTTTTTTATAGATATTCACCTCGGGAATGAGAGCCGTACCCTCTTTGGGGAAAATCATTTCAATTTTTCCCTCTCTTCCTTTGTCTTTTCCGCTTGTTACTTTGACTGTATCCCCAACTTTAAACTTAAACATAAAATGTATGTTCTAACGAACTAAACTACCTCCCTCGCTAAAGATGCAATTCTTGTGTAACCTTTATCTCTTACCTCACGGGCAATTGGACCCAAAATTCTAGTCCCCCGAGGCAGCCCTTGTTTGTCAATAACCACGGCCGCGTTGTCGTCAAATCTTACATACGACCCGTCTTCACGGCCCACTTCTTTTCTGGTTCTCACAATTACCGCTTTTACTTTCTCCCTATCTTTAACTGCTCCGTTTGGATCGGCTCCCCTAACTACACAAGAAACCACATCCCCCAAACTGGCCTTCCTGCCAATTTTGACGGAGACGCCAATCACCGAAAGGACTTTCGCTCCCGAGTTGTCCGCTAATTTTAGTTCACTTCTTAATTGAATCATTTTTACCTTTCTTTTTTCCCAGTATCTCGATAACATGCCATTTTTTCTTTTTACTAACCGGCCTACCGGCAACAAATTTGACGATGTCACCCTCAACCGCTCCTAATTCATCATGTACCAGATAATTCTTAACTCTTTTTAGTCTCTTTTTATAGATTGGGTGAGCCAGTACTCTCTCTACCGCAACTTTAGCGGTTTTAGCATTCTTGGTCGATATCACTTTTCCCGTAAAAATTTTCATAGTTTTATTTTTCTTTTCTTTCTTTTTCGTGAATTATGGTCATAATTTGGGCTATATCCCGGCCGAGGCCGTGTGCCTTTTTCAAGTTTGCTTCCCGCCCAATTTTAATTTGGGCGCTTACTATTTGCTTCTCTTTTTTAAGTTTTAGAACTTCACTTCTCAACGTGCTAACACTTTTTGCTTTTATTTTTTCCAACTGTCTTTTTTTCATAAGCATAGCTTGCAAACTTTGTTTATAGTTTGTTTATTTCTCTTTCGCAACAATTTTGGTTCTAAAGGGCAATTTCCTGGCTGCCATGTCTAGGGCCGATTTAGCCATTTCCTCGGGGACGCCCGCTATTTCCAAAATAACTCTGCCCGGAGTTATTACCACTACATATCTATCAACGTCTCCCTTTCCGCTGCCCATGCGCTGTCCTGCAGGACGGGAGCTTACCGGTTTGTCTGGGAAAACTCTCAACCAAACTCTTCCTTTTCTTTTTAATGAATTTGTTACTGCCCGTCTGGCCGCTTCAAGCTGAGCCGCACTCAACCAATCTCTCCCCAAAGCCTTGAGACCGAATTCGCCAAAGGCAACCGTTGAACCTCTTAGTGAGTTTCCTTTCCTTCTGCCTCTAAAATCTTTCCTGTATTTCCTTCTTTTTGGACCCAGCATTTTAATCTTCCTCCTTATCTTTGTATATCCAGACTTTAATGCCCACGTAACCGCGTTTCAAAAGAGCAGGGACTTGAGCGTAGTCGATATTGGCCCTTAGGGTCTGTGTAGGAACAGAACCTTTATGATATTTCTCGGATCTGGCTATTTCAGCCCCCCCAATCCTGCCAGTTAAAGCAATTTTTACTCCTTTGGCTCCCGATTGCATTATTCTATCTATGGTTCTTGCTATCACGCGCCGGTGAGGCATTCTCCTCTCAAGGTCAAAGGCGATTCTGTTAGCCACGAGCCTTGCCGAAAGCTCTGGATTTTTCACCTCTTGAACCCTAATGTCTATTTTCAGGTCCTTGGGCATCCCGCCGCGACTCTTCTTTATAATTTCCAAAACGTATTTTTTAATATCCTCAAGCCCCGTCCCGCCCCGCCCGATAACCACGCCCGGCCTTGAAACCGTGAGAATGATAACGATGCTCTTAGGCAGTCTCTCTATCTCCACAGCCGTTATTCCCGCGAGCTTAAGCTTGGCCATTAAGCCTTCGCGAATCTTAATATCCTCGAGCAAAATATCCGGAAATGTGCTGTCATCGGAAAACCATCTGGATTGCCAGGGTTTATAAATTCCAGTCCTAAAACCAACTGGGTTAATTTTTTGACCCATAGCTACTTTTTCTCCTCCCCTGAAACAACCACCCGAATATGACTCATTCTTCGTTCATAAGGCTTGGCTCTTCCCCGAGCGCCCGCTCTCCACCTTTTAAGCCTCGGTCCCTCATTTATTTGAATTTCCTTAAAAACCAGACTTTTGGCCGGAATTCCCTTGACTTGGGCATTGGCAATTGCCGATTTTACCGCCTTGTACATTGGTAAAGCGCCGGCTTGATTCAAATGGGGCAGAACTTCGATGGCCTCTCCTGGTTTCATTTTTTTGACAGAGGCGGCCACAAGCCTCACCTTTCTCGGCGACACTTTCAAAAATTTCTGTATTGATACTGCTTCCACAAAAAATCCTTTCTCTAGGTTTTTTCAATAATTCTTTTAACAATCTGCCCATGTCCTCGGAATGTGCGGGTTGGAGCAAACTCTCCCAGTCGGTGTCCCACCATGTCCTCCGTCACAAAAACTTCCGCAAAATTTTTTCCATTGTGGACCAAAAAATACTTGCCCACAAATTCGGGGGGGATCTGACTATTGCGGGCCCAGGTTTTAATTGGTTTGCCTTTATCCCCCAAACCGCCTTTAACTTTCTTTAAAAGCCTTTCGTCTATGTAAGGTCCTTTTTTACTGCTTCTACTCACGAATGTTTTCCTTTCTTTCTACCTTGAATTATCAATTTGTCTGAATATTTCCCTTTCTTTCTGGTTTTGCCAACTGCAGGCTTCCCATAAGGAGTTTTTGGATACTTCATACCGACCCCGCTTCTGCCTTCTCCACCACCGTGGGGATGAGCCCCCGGATGCATCGCCACCCCGCGAACCGTAGGACGAATACCCATTCGCCTTTTAGTACCCGCTTTCCTCAAATTCCTGGCTCGGATGGAACTGTTTCCCACCTGGCCAACAGTGGCAAATGATTCGGGCTTAAATTTTCTTATCTCTCCCGAGGGAAGCTTGATTAACACATAATCTCCCTCCTGACCCTGAACCACCGCTACGGAACCAGCGCTTTTGACTATTTGACCGCCTTTTCCGGGTTTAATCTCAATATTATGCACCGGAGTTCCAGCCCGAATTTTGGAAAGGGGAAGAGCATTCCCAATTTCCAGAGGAGCAGATTGGGAAGCTACCACTTTCTGGCCTATCTTTAAGCCTTCAGGAGCTATTATATAACGATATTCGCCGTCTTCATAAAGAATGAGGGCGATACCAGCATTTCTGTTTGGATCGTACTCTATTGATTGGACACTGCCCCAAACCTCTCTTTTTTGTCTTCCAAAATCAACTTCTCTAAAAAACCTCTTGTGTCTCCCGCCTTGATGCCTCACGGTAATTTTGCCGCTCGCTCCCCGTCCCGACTTTTTAGATAAAATGGTTTTTAAATTTTTCATATTATTTCTTTTCCTCAAATAAATCTATTTTTTCTTTATCCTTTAAGGTTACTATTGTCTTTTTTCGAGGATGGGTAGTTTGAATTTGCCCTTTAAAATTTCTCCTTTTTATCCCTTGGTAATTCATCGTCCTGACAGACACTACATTCACCCCAAAAACTTGTGAAATTGCCTTCTTAATTTGATTTTTGTTCATACCGGGCAAAACCCAAAAAGTGTAATTTCCTTTTTTGGCCTCGGCTAGGCTTTTTTCAGTCAGTACTGGTATCAGCTTCATTTTTTTACTTCTCCCTCTTAAAAATCTCATTATCAAGAATTAAAAAGCCGCCAAAGAAAACTTCATAGGCATTCAATTTGGAAAATTCAGCCAAACTCACCCTTTTGATGTTCTTAAAAAATTTGGCTGCACCCTTGTTTTCTTTAGACAGAACCAAGGTCACCTTGTTCGCCTTAGCTGCTATTTTATTCACGAGAGCCTGGGCTTCCTGGGTTTTTTTAATTTTGACAATATCACTCACCGCCGCAGCTTTTTTATCCTTCACTTTCAAGGAAAGCGCAATCGCCAGGGCTTTTTGCCTCATTTTTCTGGGTAACACCAATTCCCTTTTAATTCCTTTCGGACCGTGAGCTTTTCCCCCACCCACAAAAAGAGGGGCGCTTCTGGCCCCGTGCCTGGCTCTACCGGTGCCTTTTTGTCGGTACCACTTCGCTTTGGTAAGCGAAACTTCTCCGCGAGTTTTAACTTTGGAAAAAGCGCCGTGTTTTTTATCCCTGTAAACATGAATCGCCTGCCCAAGAAGTCTCGTGTTCAGTTTTTCCTCAAACTTTTTGGGCAAAGCCCGCTCTTTTAATTTCGTTCCTTTTGGTGAATAAACAGTTAATTTAAGCATTTGTTTTGGTAATCATTAAAACTCGCGACGGCGTCCCTGGAACCGGCCCTGAAATCAAAATTTCGCTCTTTTCCGGCTCAATTCCAATCACCTTTAAATTTTTCACCGTGATCTTGTCAAATCCCATCCTTCCGGCCATTCTTTTGCCTTTGAAAACCCGTCCTGGAGTCGTTCCTTGACCAATTGCACCCGGAGCGCGGTGGCGGTCCGATTGACCGTGTGTTTTTGGCCCACCGGCAAATTTCCATCTCTTGACTGCTCCGGCAAACCCTTTCCCCTTGGACATGCCCGTAACTTGAACCGTATCCCCAACTTTAAAAATATCAGAGACTTTAACAACATCTCCGACTTTTAATTCCGGCTCTTTATCTAATCTGACTTCGCGCAAAAAACGAGGCGCCGTCTTTTCTTTCTCATTAATGGCGCCTTTAAGGTGACCTTGAAGCGGCTTGGTGACATTTTTAATTTTCTTTTTCCCAAAACCAAGCTGAAGTGCCCAGTAGCCGTCTTTGTCCTCGTTTTTGATGTAGGTTACAACGCACGGACCGGCTTTAACCACAGACACAGGCACCCTTTTTTTATCAACAAAGGCTTGCCCCATTTTTTGTTTTGTCCCTAAGATTGTGTGTAACATTTTATTCAATAAAAATAGCGCCGGAGGCGCCAGATCCACGCACTTCCTCTAATACCTGTGGCTATTCGTCCAAAACCACCTCCATGTGAGCGAAATTATATCAAATGAAGCTAAGCGAAGCAAGGGAAGCTATTACATCTTGACTTCGATGGAGACACCGGCAGGGAGGTCGAGATTGGAGAGACTGTCAATCGTGCGCTCGGAAGGGTCAATTAACTCAATCAGGCGCTTGTGGACCAGAATTTCAAAGTGTTCTTGGGCATTTTTAATACCGCGGGATGTGGAGGGAATTATCGGAATTATTGTCTTTTTAGTCGGGAGGGGGATGGGGCCAACTATTTTCGCCCCTGTCGCAATGGCACTATCCAATATCTTAGCCGCCGCCTCGTCTATAACGCGGTGATCATAGCTCTTGAGTTTGACTCTTAGTCTCCCTGTTGTTGCCATTGCTTTAAAGTGCTCGTTTGCCTACAACTCTCTTTTTTAGGCTGAAATCTTGGTGATAACTCCAGCACCAACTGTGCTACCACCTTCACGAATTGCAAATCTCAAACCATCTTCCATTGCTACCGGATTGATAAGTTTAATCGTCATTTTGGCATTGTCCCCCGGCATAACCATCTCAATACCCTTGGGAAGCGTAACATCTCCAGTAACATCTGCCGTGCGGATGAAGAATTGTGGCTTATAACCCGAGAAAAATGGAGTGTGGCGGCCACCCTCTTCTTTCGAAAGAATGTAAACTTCAGCTTCAAACTCCTTGTGGGGAGTCACACTTCCCGGCTTTGCCAAAACTTGACCGCGCTCGACGTCGTCTTTTTCAACTCCGCGTACCAAAATACCAACGTTGTCTCCCGCTTCTGTTTCGTCAAGAGTTTTCCTAAACATTTCTAGACCCGTAACTACGCTCTTTTTGGTGGCTTTAAGTCCAACGATTTCAACTTCCTCGTTGACTTTTAACTTACCCCTTTCAACTCGACCCGTAACGACGGTTCCCCTGCCTTTGATTGCAAAAACGTCCTCAACCGGCATAAGGAAAGGCTTATCAATTTCGCGCTTTGGATCAGGAATATACTCATCAACCGCCTTCATGAGCTCCAAAATCTGCTTTTGGGCCTCGGGGTCACCCTCAAGAGCCTTGAGTGCCGAGCCTTTAATCACGGGGACTTTGTCTCCCGGGAATTCATATTTTGAAAGCAACTCACGAACTTCCTCTTCAACCAAACCAATAATCTCCGGGTCGTCAACAGTATCCACCTTGTTTAAGAACACAACCAAGGCTGGAACGTTAACCTGACGGGCTAAAATAACGTGCTCACGAGTTTGGGGCATCATTCCATCGGCTGCTGAAACCACGAGAATAGCTCCGTCCATTTGGGCGGCTCCCGTAATCATGTTTTTGATGTAGTCGGCGTGTCCCGGAGCGTCAATGTGGGCGTAGTGCCTTTTTTCAGTCTCATACTCCGCGTGGGTGATATTGATCGTAACCCCTCTTTCTTTTTCTTCTGGAGCATTATCAATTTCCTCAAACTTCATCGCTTTTGTGGGATTGCCAGGTTGTTTAGAAAGAACTGTAGTAATAGCCGAAGTTAAAGTGGTTTTACCGTGGTCCACATGACCAATCGTCCCAACGTTGACGTGGGGCTTGGTTCTCTCAAATTTCTTTTTTGTATCAGCTGCCATAAAACAAATCCCGACTTAATCAGGGACTAGACCGTATTATATTAGGCACGGTCTCTGGTTGTCAAGAGGCGGCGCTTAAACCGTCCTTCTTGGCTATCAACTGCTCGGTAATATTCTTAGGTACTTCCTCATAATGGCTCGGCTCCATATAAAAGCTAGCCCTGCCTTGGGAGATTGACCTTAAGGCAGTTGCATATCCCGAAAGTTCGGCCAAGGGGGCTGTTGCTTCAACTATCGTCAGGTTATTTTTCTCCTCGGTCCCCAAAATTTGTGCCCGTCTCGAGGAAAGGTTGCCTATAACATCCCCCATAAATTCACTCGGGGTCGAAACTTCCACTTTCATTATAGGCTCAAGAAGCACCATTTCGGCCTTATTTGAAGCCTCCTCAAGCGCTAAAGACCCCGCAATCTTAAATGCAATTTCGCTTGAATCTACATCGTGATAAGACCCATCGTAGACGGCGACCTTCATATCGGTCATCGGGTAGCCCGCCAGTATCCCATTCTCCATTTTTTCTTTGACTCCCTTCTCAATTGCCGGAATAAATTCTGCGGGAATTGTTCCACCTTTTATTTCCGATTTAAATTCATTACCCTCCCCGCGGCCGCGGGCTTCAACGCGAATGAAGCAGTGTCCATATTGGCCCCGGCCCCCGGTTTGCCTGATATATCGGCCTTCCCCTTGGGCTGTCTTTTTGACTGTCTCCTTATATGCCACCTGCGGAGCTCCTGTTTTGGCATCCACATTAAATTCACGCTTCATGCGGTCAACTAAGATTTCAAGCTGCAGTTCCCCCATTCCCGAAATAATAGTTTGTCCCGTTTCCGGATTCGATTTGATTCTAAAAGTGGGATCCTCATCGGCAAGTTTCGAAAGCGCAGTCCCCATTTTCTCCTGGTCAGATTTCGTCGCCGGTTCGATCGCCAAGGAAATAACCGGCTCCGGGAAGCTAATATTTTCAAGCAGGATGGGGTTGCTAGCGTCACTTAAACTATCTCCAGTGGTCGTTTCTTTTATTCCCACAACTGCCACAATTTCTCCGGCATAAGCTTCGTCAATTAACTCTCTTTGATCGGCGTGCAGAAGAACTAGCTTGCCAACTCTCTCGGGTTTAGCCCTAGTCGCATTGTACACAGATTCCCCAGCCTTAATTGTTCCAGAATAAACCCGAATATAAACAAGTCTGCCGACATGCGGATCTGTAACTACTTTGAAAGCAAGAGCGCTAAAAGGCTCCTCGTTTTTGGGTTCTCTTTTCTCGACCTGCCCCGTTTTGGGATTCTGGCCTTCAACCGGCGGAACGTCAATCGGGGAAGGTAAATATTCTACCACCGCATTCAAAAGCAGTTGGACAATCGCGGTTCTATTATCTCCACCTAAAATCGGAAAGAACTTGCCAATAATCACGCCTTTTCTGATCGCCTTTTTAATATCGGCTTCGCTTAATTCTTTACCATCTAGATATTTTGTCAGGGTGTCGTCGTCATACTCGGCAACAGCTTCAACAAGCTGGTTTCTATATTTTTTAGCCTCGTCTGTAAGGCCGGCGGGAATTTCTTCTTCAACAAGTTTGTTATCCTCAACACCCTTATAGGTGTAGGCTTTCATCTTAATCAAATCCACCACGCCGCGGAGCGAATGTTCAAAACCAATGGGAATTTGAATCGGCGCCGCATTTGCCCCGAGCTTTTCTTTAATCGACTCGATACTCCCTTCAAAATCGGCGCCAATGAGGTTTAGTTTATTCAAAACACAAATTCTTGGAACCCCATATTTATTAGCCTGGCGCCAAACAGTTTCGGATTGAGATTCGACTCCGGTTCGGCCGTCAAAAACCATAACCGCTCCGTCCAAAACTCTCAAAGAACGTTCAACCTCGGCCGTAAAATCAATATGCCCCGGAGTGTCAATAATATTCACTCTATAATGGCCATTTGCAACCGATGAATCCGTCTTTAAATCCCAAAAGGTGGTAATGGCCGCGGAAACAATAGTAATCCCGCGCTCACGCTCCTGCTCCATCCAGTCTGTAGCCGTTGTGCCTTCGTCGACCGATCCCAATTTATAAGTTTTTCCCGTTTCAAAAAGAACTCTTTCCGTGGTGGTAGTTTTTCCGGCGTCAATATGAGCAATAATCCCAATATTTCGGATTTTTTCATAAGATACCTCACGGTCTTTTGTGACCGTGCTGACTATTGCCGATTTTTTCTTTGCAACTTGACCTGCCATATATTAAGTGGGGATCTACCAGCGAAAATGACTAAATGCACGATTGGCTTCTGCCATCTTTTCCATTTCCTGCTTTTTCTTCACAGCCCCACCTTCGCCATTTACTGCATCTAAAATCTCCGCGGCGAGTTTGTCTCCATAAGTTTTAAATTCCGAATTGTCCCGCGCACGAGCCGCCGCAATCATCCAGCGAATAGCCAAAGATTCCTTTCGTGAACCCCTGACTGGATTAGGAACTTGATAAGCCGCTCCTCCAATTCTCCTTGATCTGACTTCCATCGAAGGTTTAACGGCCTCAATGGCCTCCAAAAAAACCGAGGTTGGGTTTTTCTTAGTTTTGGCTGCGATAATTTCCAAAGCCTCATAGACTTGCCGTCTGGCTGCGCCTTTCTTGCCATCCCGCATTGAACGGTTTATAAACTTTGCCAGGACCGCGTCGCCGTAGACCGGATCCGGAGAAACCTTTCTTCTTACCGCTTGTCCCCGTCTGGCCATAATTAAGCTACCGGAGCAGTTTCAGCCTTTGGCTGACTGGCTCCAACCGCTCCTCCTTTCTTGGTCCCATACCTGCTCCTCGAAGTCTTCCTACCCACAACTCCGGATGTAGCAAACTTGCCGCGGATTATTTGATATCTTACCCCGGGCAAATCTTTGACGCGGCCCGCACGAACTAGAACCACCGCGTGCTCCGCCAAATCGTGCCCCTCGCCAGGAATATAAGCCGTAACCTCCTGTTTGTTAGAAAGCCTAACTCTAGCCACCTTTCGCAGAGCCGAATTTGGTTTCTTTGGGGTCATTGTACGCACAGAAATGACAATACCCCTCTTAAAAGGAGCCGGATAATCATTAAATTTGCGATCCTTAGCATTAAACCAGCGTTTCAATGCAGCACCGTGTGCTTTTTTGATCTGCTTTCTTCTGCCTTTTCTTACAAGTTGTGATACTGTTGGCATAGTAGGGTATTTTATACCAAAATTAAGCCCTTTTCAAAGAGGCTTTCTCTTCATCAACGGGGATAAGCCTGCCAATAATGACATTTTCCTTAAGTCCTAAAAGTCTATCTTCCTTGCCGGTCAACGCCGCTTCTGTCAAAACGTCGGTTGTTTGCTCAAATGAAGCGGCCGAAAGCCAGCTGTCGGTAAAAAGCGCACGCTTGGTGATACCCAAAATAATTTGCTTTGCACTTGCGGGTTCACCCCCAGCAGCCAAAACTCCCTCATTGTCCTCTTCAAAGCTCGACTTATCGGTTAACTCTTCCTGCAGAAACTTTGTGTCTCCCGGGGTAACTATTTTTACTTCATCGCTCATCTTTCGAACTATGACTTCAAAATGCTTATCGCTAATAGGTATCCCTTGAGATTCGTAAACCGCTTGCAGTTCATCTACAAGATACGACTGCGCCGCCCTAAGTCCTTGAATAGTCAAAATTTCTTTAATATCAAGAAACCCAGAAGCCAGTTGTGTACCTGCATCAACGAGCTGATTGTCCTGAACTGCTAGTTTGCTAGTTTTGGGGATGATATACTCTTTTTCCTCACGAGGTTTTGTGGAAACAGACCTAATCTTGACTTTCCACCCATCATCCGCTTCGGCAATGCTGATCTTCCCGGGTATTTCCGAAAGTGGAGACAGAACTTTTGGAATTCTGGCCTCAAAAAGCTCCTCAACGCGAGGGAGCCCTTGAGTCACATCAACCCCCACAACTCCACCCGTGTGTTTGGTTCGCAAGGTTAACTGCGTGCCTGGCTCGCCAATAGATTGGGCCGCAATCACACCCACCGGAACGCCTATGTTCACAGTCTCTTTATTTGAAAAATCCCACCCGTAACATTTCTTGCAAACTCCATATCTTGACTGACAAGAGAGGGGGGATCTCACAATAACTTCCTCAACGCCCGACTCCAGAATTCTACTGGCGGTGGGCTCATCAATAATTTCATTTTTATTGACCAAGACTTCACCTTTCTCCGTTTTTACTTCTTCAGCTGCAAACCTACCGACAACTCTCTTGGCAAAAGCGTTTGTCCTGACAGATTTTTTAATTATCAATCCCTCCTCGGTACCACAATCTTCCTCGCGCACCAGCATGTCGTGAGCTACATCAACCAATCTCCTGGTCAAGTATCCTGCGTCTGCCGTCTTTAATGCCGTATCGGTCAAGCCCTTTCTAGAACCCCGACTCGAAGTGACATACTCAAAAACCGAAAGCCCCTCCCTGAAATTGCTTTTAATGGGAAGTTCTACAATTTTTCCAAGAGGGTCAACAATAAGCCCGCGCATTCCGGCGAGCTGTTTAATCTGATCACGCGAGGTACGCCCAACTTTTGCGTCGATAACTATCCTGATTGAGCCCGTGGGTTCGATCATTTCCCAAGTTTTGTCAGCTATATCCTCGGTAGTGTCTATCCAAACTTCTTGAGTCAGTCTTCGTTTTTCCTCGGGAGTAATAAGTCCTTGAGCAAAATTCTTTTCAATCTCGGCAACTTTGACATTAGCTTCCTCGATTAATTCTCCTTTTTCAGGCAAAAGAGCCGCGTCCGCTATGCTGAAGGAAAAGCCGGACAAAGTGCCACCCATAAAACCAAGGTCTTTAATGGCGTCAATAAGCTTGACCAACTCTTCGTGTTCAATCCTGCCAAAAGCATTATTAATGAGCTCTTTAATTGCCGAGGAGTTAACGCTCTCATTAATGAAGTCAAAGCTTTCCGGCAGGGATTCATTAAAGATGATTCTTCCGACAGTCGTCTCAATAATCGAGGCGATAATCCTAACTGTAATAGCTTGCCTTAATCTGATTACTCCAGTTTGATAGGCCAGAACGGCTTCTGCCGACGAGGTAAAAACACTCTTATGGGGCGCAATCCTTGCATCTTGACTGGTCAAATAATAGACGCCTAAGGCCATTTCTTTTGAGGCCGGAGCCGTGATAGGCGAACCGTCAGCGGCTCGCAATAAATTCTTGTCAGCAAGCATGGTCTCCTCTGCCTCTTTTATGGCTCTTTTTGAAAGGGGAACATGGACAGCCATCTGGTCCCCATCAAAGTCGGCATTGTATCCCGAACAAACTGCCGGATGAATTCGGATTGCATCTCCCTCAATTAAAACCGGATAGAAAGCTTGAATTCCAAGTTTGTGGAGAGTGGGAGCACGATTCAAAAGAACCGGGTGCTTTCGCGTAATCTCCTCTAAAATATCAAAAACTTCAGGAGGGCGTCTTTCCAGAAGATTTTTCGCACTTTTTACATTTGGAGCAATGCCCCGAATTATCATTTCACGCAAAACAAACGGCTTAAACATCTCAAGCGCCATTTCTTTTGGAAGCCCACACTGATTTAATTTTAATTCCGGCCCGACCACAATTACAGAACGGCCGGAGTAGTCAACTCTTTTTCCCAAAAGGTTTTGGCGGAAACGTCCCTGTTTGCCTTTGAGCATATCAGAAAGGGAGCGCAAGACCTGTCTACCGCGGCCACGCCGCGTTGCCCTTCTCTGAGAGGAATCGATTAACGAATCAACCGCCTCCTGCAACATTCTCTTTTCATTTCTCAAAATAATTTCCGGGGCTCCTAAATTAATCAAATGTTTAAGCCTGTTATTCCTGTTTATCACCCTTCGGTAAAGGTCATTAAGGTCGCTTGTAGCAAAACGGCCTCCCGAAAGCTGAACCATAGGACGCAAATCCGGCGGCAAGACCGGGATTGCTCTCAAAACCATCCAGGAAGGATCAACCTTAGCGCCGCGCAAGCCGTCAATAAGCTTTAACCTTTTTGTCACCTTCACATACCTGGCTCCTCTCCCTTTCATTTCCTCGACTTCTTTCTTCAACTCCATCGAAAGCTTGTCCAAATTAAGCGAGACTATCGCCGAGGAAATGGCCTCCGCCCCCATTTTCACTTCCAAAAAATCAGAAGCGCCAAAGTTAGCCAGTTCGTCATGTTCCTCTTCGGAAACAAATCCAAAAGGCTTGATGCTTTTCGCCAAATTGATAAGAGTTGAGAAAAACTCTTGGGTTTTATCTAGAGTTGTCTTTTCCTCTTCGGAAAGCGCAGTATCTTTCTTCCTAGTTTCAAGTTCTATTTCTGAAATGGTCAAGGTGAGCTGTTCTTTATTGCCTTTAATTCTTTTCTCTGCTTTTTCTTTTTGCGTCTTTGAATCTCCCTTGATTAGCTCGCGTCGCTCGTTATAACTCTCCTTGATTTCTTTAATCCTTTCCTTTTGAGCAGTTTCAAGAATTTTGACCGCTTCCTTTCGTTTCTTATCATCCACAGAAATTGCCAAATACCTCGCAAAATAAATCACCTGTTCAATCGCCTTGGGAGGCAAATCAAGAAGCAGAGACACGCGGGACGGAGCCCCTTTAAAGAACCAGACGTGCATTGCCGGAGCGGCCAGACTAATGTGTCCCATTCTCTCACGCCTGACCCTCGACTCGGTTACTTCAACTCCACATTTGTCGCAAATCACACCCTTGTATCTAATTCTTTTATACTTTCCGCAGTAGCATTCCCAATCCTTTGTAGGTCCAAAAATTCTCTCGTCGAAAAGCCCGTCTTTCTCCGGCTTTAAGGTTCTATAGTTTATAGTTTCCGGCTTTGTAACTTCTCCCCTCGACCAAGCCCGAATTTCATTCGGAGAAGCCAGTTTTAATCTCAAATACTTAAACTCTTCGAGGTCCCTAAGCTGAACGAGTGGGTCGGGAATAGTTTTCTTCTCCCCTTCTACTTCTTCCGGGGATTCAACCCCTCCGACTTGAACGGCCAGACCCAGGGAATTGAGTTCCCGCACCAAGACCTTAAAACTTTCCGGGATTTTGGCTTCAGGAATATCTTCCCCTTTGACGATAGCTCCAAAGGCTTGAGCACGCCCAACAATATCATCTGATTTAATGGTGAGCATTTCCTGCAGAGTATAGGCCGCCCTATGTGCTTCAAGCGCCCAAACTTCCATTTCTCCAAGCCTCTGCCCACCCATTTGAGCTTTACCTCCTAAAGGCTGTTGGGTCACCAGAGAATACGGACCCGTACTCCTCGCATGGGTCTTGTCCTCGACCATGTGCGTCAGCTTCATTATGTAGCCAATCCCTACAACCGTATCTTCCTCAAAAGCCTCTCCGTTTCTCCCGTCAAAAAGTTTCGTCTTGCCGCTCACTGGCAGACCGGCGCTTTCAAGTTCCTTGGATATGACTTCCTCTGAAACCTTATCAAAAACTGGCAAAGTTGCCTTCTTGTCCTTCTTGAACATCGCCCAACCTAAATGGCATTCCAGAAGCTGGCCCAAGTTCATCCTTGCCAAAACCGAAAGAGGCGAAATAACAATATCAACCGGAGTCCCGTCACCCATATAGGGCATGTCCGCTTCGGGCATAACTTTGGCAATAACGCCCTTGTTTCCGTGCCGCCCAGCCACTTTATCTCCAACGGTAACTTTTCGCATCTGGGCTACTTTTACGATAACTGACTTAATAACTCCAGGTCCCAACTCGTCGCCCTTGTTTTTATCAAGCATTGTAACATCAATTACGATCCCCTTCTCACCGTGGGGAACACGAAGTGAAGTGTCCCGGACTTCGCGGGCCTTCTCTCCAAAAATCGCGCGCAGCAAGCGCTCTTCACTGGTAAGTTCGGTTTCTCCCTTGGGGGCAATTTTACCCACCAAAATATCATTGGGTCCGACTTCTGCTCCGACAACGACTATTCCATCCTCCGCCAGGTTAGCTAGAAGGTCTTCCGAAACGTTTGGAATATCGCGAGTAAGTTCCTCCGGGCCGAGTTTGGTTTCCACCACATCGGCTTGATATTCCCTGATATGAATCGATGTTAGGGCATCATCTTTTACCAACCTGTCAGAAACCAAAATAGCATCTTCAAAACCATATCCACCCAAAGAGGCGTAAGCCACCACTAAATTTTGCCCCAAAGCCAACTCTCCATTTTCCGACGCTGGCCCATCGATAATAAGATCTCCCTTTTTAACTCTGTCTCCAACCTTAACCACAACTTTCTGGTTATAGCAAGTGGAGTGAGACGTACGCCTAAATTTCGTTGTGTGATAAATAATCCTCTTACCGCCATTTTTAACTTCCATATCCATTTCAGGCAAGTCATTTGTCGGCTTATCAAGAACTATTTCAATTCTGTCAGCATCTACATAATCCACTTTGCCGTTGTAGCCGCTAGTAGCCACCCTTCCCATGGCACTCGCTATAACCCCCTCCATGCCAGTCCCAATAATAGGAGTGGATGGTCTAATTAAAGGAACTGCCTGACACTGCATGTTTGAACCCATAAGAGCACGGTTTCCTTCATCGTGTGCCAAAAATGGAATAAGAGACGCTGAAGCACCAAAAACCTGTCTCGGAGTCAAATCAATTAAATCTACCAGATTGGACTGCCCCTCAAGGAAATGCCCTTTGTATCTAAAAGGAACCCGGTCTCCTTTGATAATGCCCTTACTGTCTATTTCCACGCCAGAGTGTGTTATACGAAACTCTTCCTCATCATCCGCCGCCAAGTAGATAACCTTATCGGTCACCCTTGCAACCCGCTTTCCAGCCCTTTTAACTTTCTCAACCACTCGATAAGGGGCTTCAATAAACCCAAACTCGTTTATCTGGGCATAAAGGGCAAGATAAGTGACTAATCCTATGTTCGTCCCTTCGGGAGAGCGCACCGGGTCAATTCTTCCGTATTGGGATGAATTAACGTCGCGGATAGAAAAAGACGCCCTTTCCCGGTTTATGCCCCCTGGCCCCAAAACCGTGACCTTCCTGAGATTATCAATTTCTGAAATAGGGTTGGTTTCATCGATAATAGCCGAAAGTTGGCTGGAGCGGAAAAATTCATTGATGGCGGCCATCAATGGCCTCGCGTTTATTAAGCTCGAGGGAACCGGCCTGTCATCCGGAGAAATAAGGCTCATTTTCTCCTTAACGGAGCGCTCCAGCCGAAGTAGCCCCACACGAAAGGCGTGGGTAGCAACAAGCTCACCAACTCGCCTCAATCTTCGATTGCCCAAGTGGTCAATATCATCAACTCTGCCCTCACCATTTTGAAGACCGATAAGGTAGCTTAAAGTCGCAATTACATCTTCCTTAGCGAGCGTCCAGTTTTGCTTGTCATTTGGAATATTAATCCCCAGTCTCTTATTTATCTTGTATCGGCCGACCTTGCCAAGATCATAGCGCCTCGGATCCGAAAAAAGTCCGTGGAATAGCCCCTCCGCATTGTCCAAAACAACCGGTTCCCCGGGTCTTAATTTTCTGTAGACTTCAAGAAGAGCTTCCTCTTGGCTCTTGGCCGGGTCTTTTTCAATAGTCTTTGCAATATATTTGTGATCCTTATCTTTGTCTATTTCGGAAAAAATCCTCAAAATTTCAGAATCGCTCTGAACTCCCATGGCCCGCAAAATAGTGGTGGCCGTAATTTTCCTTTTTTTATCAATTCTGGCCGCCACAACATCATTTTTGGTAACCTCAAATTCGAGCCAAGAACCTCTAAACGGCCTCACTTCTGCCTGGTAAAGCATACGTCCACTAGAAGTGTCGAGATTCCCTGAAAAATAGACTCCGGGAGAGCGCACTAATTGGTTCATAACTACCCTCTCCACACCGTTAATAATGAATGTTCCAGACGAGGTCATTTGGGGAAAATCACCCATAAAAACTTCTTGGGCTATTTCTTTGCCCGTTCGCTTATTAATTAAACTCGCTGTAATTTTGAGGGGAGCTGAGTAAGTAAGACCTTTCTCTCGTGCTTCCTTAGGAGAAATAGAAGCTTCAGACAAAATCGGGCTATTAAGAATAAGTTGCCAGTTTTTACCCGTAAAATCGTCTATCGGGTTAATCTCGGCAATTTCTTGAGCTATTCCTTCCTCTATAAACCACTTCCAAGATTCTTTCTGTAATAAAGAAAGATCAAGTTCGGGCAGCCCTTTTTCTTCTTTTCCAAAGTTAATTCTCTTTACTTTAGCCATGGGGCGCTTTTAGGCGAACAAAAAAATGAAGTATGCAAAAAATCCGCCCGTCAGCGGATAAAACATACCTTCAACGTACGCCTAACTAGGAAGTATACAAAGAATTCAAGTATTGTCAAGGGGTCTCAACAATCCAAGCTACAAAACTTGGTCCTGTCGCCTTATCTTTTTCTGTTAGCGTTACTTGCACTTCTCGATGTCCATTTACCAAATTTTCCATTGTTTTGACTATTCCGTTCTTTCCTGGAGTTATACGCCCCAGAAAGTCCGCATCAGAACTTGGACTCCCATATAATTCTATTGGGTAATAAACCAGCTCCTCGTTATTTCCTTCACCTACTATCTGGGCTGGCAACCCATTAATTTTAACTAGTCTCTCTGCCATCTTGCCTCACCTCCCTTAAATTAATTACCTATTCAAATATCTAGTTATATTAGCATTATGTTGGTCAAGAGTTTCTGCATAATGAATTTGACCATCCTCATCGTGCAAGTAAAACCAATAAGGAGATTCCTCATAATAGACAACGCCGTTGATTGCCGAAATTCCTGGGCTGGCTATCGGCGCTGGGG
>Ga0209518_1000740_pt1 | contig 40412 bp, 61 predicted proteins | sample RifGroB1_FD_183993 | JGI IMG/M metagenome (GOLD analysis project Ga0209518, IMG submission 183993) | Groundwater microbial communities from Rifle, Colorado, USA - Groundwater B1 (SPAdes) (version 2) | ecosystem: Environmental > Aquatic > Deep subsurface > Groundwater | place: Rifle, Colorado...
TCCTGGTGACGCTCAAGACTTGCCCATTCTCTCCGTACTTTTTGACATATTCAGGGAGAACTTCAGGAATAGCCTCGCCTTCTCCCACCTCTGGCATATCGGGATGCTCTACCTGCAAGCGTACGAGGCCATGCTCAGGATAGAACCCGACAGAGCGAATATGCCCTCCCTGGAAATGAAGTAGGTCGAGTAGCAAATCTTCACTGATTTTTAAGATGCCAATATTAGCCATGACGCTTTTCGCCTATCCTTCGCTCGTATTATGGGCTGTTGAAGGAAACTCTCCGCATGGTCGGGCCATACGAGCCAGTCGCCCTCGTCAGTGTGGATTAGCTGCGGGTTCTCACTACTCATAATAAAGCCGCCTCCTATCCGTGCTGAGTGCCGCCTCTTACAACAGCACACAGCACGGTAAGAGACGGCCTAAGCCCAAGATACTACTTTTGAGAATGAGGGTCAAGCGCTTCCCTTACCCCAGCTTCCCGGAGAACATGATCCGCTTGGTGCTGGACTGTAGCCTGCTCCAGCGCCTTTATTCTTGCCTCCAACTCTGCAATGACACCCAGAGGCCTTAGATGTAAGACTGGATAACCATAGTCGGGGTGCGTCTCCTGCTCCAGGGTGTAGCCCCGCTCTGTGATATAGGCCATATAGTCCCTGAACCGCTCAACGCTTTTGCCTCGAAATGGGGGAAGGACTTTGGAGTGAGGGATAGAGTGCTCTTCTTCTTCAGGGATAGAGTGAGGGATAGAGTCCCCCTTTAAGAAACCCCCTGTTTTCAGCGTCTTACGCCTCCAGTAGCGACGTTGTGCAGCTTTGCGGGCCTCAGCATCCTTATAAGGCATAGCCACATGGTACCACGCTTTTACAGCGTACACATGCGTCTTTACGCAAGTTTCTTATACTTTTGCTAATCGAAATTCTTTACCTTGTTCTAATCTGCCATGCGTAGGTGTTCTATTGACAGCCGTGACAAACTATGATAACCTATGGGTAGAGAAAAAAGCAAACGAAGGAAGAAAGGGAGGAACGACAATGGAAGCAACCTTCAACGGCTGGGCTAATTGGGACACGTGGAACACATGGCTTCTGCTGACCAACACGGAGGCGCTAAACAATAGAGTTAGCGCTTGGGGGCGTAACTTCTATCGCAAGCACTCAAAGGGACGTTTTGACCTTGAACAAGCAGCGAAGGCTGTGCGGCTCTATCTCGTGCCGGTAGCCATCAAGCAAGACAAAAACGACGGCGGCGGTCACTCTGAAATCAGCCGTAAGGCTGTTAATTGCCAGGAGATTGCACAAAACATCTTAGACGACGCCATCGAGGATGCTGAATACGCCTTCAAGTGGGCCGTTTAGCCCGCTTGCCTGCCCATGCGTGTGACGTGGGCAGACGGGATTGGCTAAAAAAGAAAGGAGAACATGACAACCATCCACGTTAATCCTGCGAGGCATGGGAGCATTTTCAACGCAATATATGACCAGGCTAGAAGCAAGGCACCGAAAGTTGGCATGGGTGTGACCGAGGTCATGTACTCAGACAGGCATCCATACACAGTGGTTGCGATACTTAGCCCTCGGCGGATTAAGGTGCAGCCTGACAAGGCAACCAGGATAGACCATAATGGCTACTCGGAGAGCCAGGAATACAAGTACGAGCCTCAACCCGATTCGCCTTCTGTGATTCTTCGGCTGAACAAGCATGGCAAGTGGAAGCGGGAGGGGGATTCACAGGGGGTGACGTACCTGATAGGTCTACGTGAGGAGTATTACGACTTTAGTAGGTAGTTTAGCCCGCTTGCCTGCCCATGCGTGTGACGTGGGCAGACGGGATTGGCTAAAGAAAGGGAGGGCAGAATGGAAATAAAACGGCAGTGCGAAGGGTGTGGCGCCACTTTCACAGCGGCTACTACGAAAGAATTGCGGGGAGGAATTTGCGATGATTGCGCAAGACCTGAGCCAATAAGCGAAGAAGCAGCCTGCGAAGAGGAAGCTTTTCGAGAGGCAGAAGCGGAGACATTTGCCAGGGAATGCGGTTTTACCACGTACTCAGATACGGGGCTGCCCCTGACGTGATTGGGGGCAGACCAGATTGACTAAAAGGAGGCATAGCAATGAAAGACCAGCATAAATACCTGGGAAAATGGTACAAGATGGCTCGGCCAGATGGTTGGGACTTCTACACAGGCAAGACAATCAACTACCGAGAGGCGCTGCTCAGTGGGGAGCCTGTATCTCCACCGCAGCCCAACGTAGCGAAGGGTCTTTGCAGCAATGGAGTGCTCCACGCCTCCAGAACGGCGGAGCAATGTTTTATCGGGGCGGAGATACCCTGCTCGCTGTTTGTGGTAGAGGGAGAACCTGCTATCCCATTCGATGGGCAGAAAGCAGGTTTTACATCAGGGCGGTACTCGCTAAGAGTGGTCAAGGAGCTTGACCCCGCCACTCATTTTAAGTGGCGTTACAACGACGTTGTCAGCCCACTGCATCCCCTCGCACTACCACTGAGAATCCCCACAAAGGCAGACCTCACGCTACTGAGCAAATGGGCCAGCGTGTGGGCCAGCGTGAGGGACAGCATGAGGGACAGCGTGTGGGCCAGCGTGAGGGACAGCGTGTGGGACAGCGTGGGGGCCAGCGTGTGGGCCAGCGTGTGGGATAGCGTGTGGGCCAGCGTGGGGGCCAGCGTGTGGGACAGCATGGGGGCCAGCGTGTGGGATAGCGTGTGGGATAGCGTGGGGGCCAGCATGGGGGCATATGTTGGCTGGATATTTGCTCCTGTAGTTCCAAAGTGGAAATGTGCTACTTACCGCAAAGGTACGTACCCCCTCATGGCCTCTGTGAAGCTCTGGCAACGGGGCTTGGTTCCCTCGTTTGACGGTACGGAGTGGCGCTTGCATTCTGGGCCAAAGGGCGAGATTGTTTGGCAAGGAAAGGTGACAGCATGAGGATCACCCCTAATGTGTGGACGCCGGAGCGCATACGTCGTTTGAGAGCGCAACGGCACTGGACGCAGGCGAAGCTGGCCAAGCGGCTCAGAGTCGCCCTCGTCACAGTCCAGTCGTGGGAGCAGGGCGTGTACTCGCCCAGGCAGACGAGTGCAATCAACTTGGAAGCACTAGAAAGGAAGGTGAAGGAGTGAAGTCTCCAAAGCGCATTTCACAGAGCGTCTAGGACAGGCTCAGGAAAACAGTCCCAAAGGTAGTGCCCACTACCACATCAAGGGGGCAAGCTAGAGAACGACTCGGTTCCTACAGGCTGAGAAAAAGGAAGCTGTAGGCGTCAGGGAACTGAGGGAACGTCATACCCTCTGTGTTGTGGGCTAGGGGTTTGAGGTAGGACACCTGTGGGAAGGGGGATTGCGCCATCTGTGCAACGTTCTGGGGTATTGTGAGAGCTATCTCCCGCTCCATATCAGCAAGAGTAGAATCGTTGACCAGGCAAGGCCAAACCACAGCACCAAAGACAAGCACCATAACACCACGCTACGCATACGCATTACAACATCCCTTCACAGCATCGGCAGGGCGATAGCCCCTAGCCGCCTCTTGGCAATCTCCAGATACGCCTCTGACAGGTCTATCCCGATAGACCTCCTGCCCATTTGCTGCGCCGCTACACAAGTTGTGCCTGAGCCAACAAACGGGTCAAGCACGGTGCAGGGCACGGCGGGCGCGCCGTGGTCGCACGTGGGCCAGTAGTCGAGGACTTTCCCAGCCCTATATCCGTCAGAAGATACATCCTTAGCGTTCCCTCTCTCCAGATCGTTTTCATGGGCGTGCCATGATTTCCCCATTGCGCCGCCTTTTGCCATCTCCACGACCGGCGCATACTGGCTCCCACACTTGGCGCAGCACCCATGCTCCGACGTAGCCGCCCGGATGCACCACGTCGGCAGGCTCGTAGGGAATGTTGCGAAATGTTTCAACTTACTAGGCTCAGGCGCAAAGGACATGACGTTGCGTGAATTGGCGCCGCATGGGTTCAGTTTCACCTCATTGGCTGGCATATGCTCATATTCCGCCGCCTGACTTTTTGCGCCATTATTTGACTGCCTCCTATTCTCATATTCGGCACGTGCCATTGAGATAGCCGAGTGAGGAGTTCGCACAGCCTCCTGGTCACAGCAGTACGAATCGCTTTTAGTTAGCATGAACAGGTATTCCGTCGCCCTGGTGGGCCTCCATGCGCCCTTACGCAACACGTAGCCTTTATGCGACTGGCACTTGGCGCAGCCTGGGCAGTCCTGGTATTCAGAGGCATGGTCGGCGAACTCACGTCCGTCCCTTGCGCCTTGTGGCTTATCCCCAAACCCTGCAACGTGGTAGCCAGTTCCCCTAGCACTTGCTGCAACCTTCACCTGATGCTTTACCCACCGCCAACCAGCCACACTTTCAGGCATGGGATTAGTGCTGAACTCGCCCGCTTCATCTTCCCTCCCCTTAACCCACGTGATGGAGCTGCGCAAGTACCAGCCGTCCGCCTGAAGCGCCATCGCCACACGCCAGGGCACGCCCATGAGGTCAAGAGGCTTGAGACCATCCGGCACTACCGAAGGGGCAACACCACGCGAAGCGCCATTTCTCCTATTGCTCCTAGATAGTCCATCATTCACATAAGAGTCTCCAAGGTTGAGAAAAACGCACCCGTCGTCCCGCAACACGCGTTTGGCCTCGTGGAGCACGGCTACCAGGTTGGCAATGTAACGCTCCATCGTGGACTCAAGCCCTATGCCACCTTCGCCGAGGTGATAGTCACGGAGGCCGTCAATAATACGGCGGAGAGGTCACAATTAAATGGACACTCTCTGACGCCGTATCTCGAAGAACCTCCAATGCGTCTCCCTGTATCAGCTTCGCCCAGCCGTTATCGTAGTTGGTCATAACAAATTCGCCTGCACACCTTCAGACGCTCGGCACGCTGGCGAAAACCAGATACGCTCCCGATAGGCGTTCTCTCTACCTGTACCTTCCCCCTGTGAACCATAGCCCCCTGCTGCCTTCCACTCATACACCAGCCAGTCAGACGGCATATCTATTCCCTCATAGCCACAAAGGGCAATTCGAAGCTTGGGGTGCTTGCCCCATTCTACAGCCCATTTACGCACGTCGTGGGCTACTGAGCCGTCGTCCACGCTATATACTCCCATATCTCGCCCTTGGTCGGCGCTGTACGGCGGGTCCAGGAACACCCCTACCGACGCCATATCGTCACACCGCAGAACGGCAGGCCCCAGGATGCGGCTCCAATCCCCACTACACACCCGCACCCTGCGCACTCGCTCTTGTAAGCGCTCGAACCATTCGTATATTCCCTCAGCGACTAGCTTGCGGTTCACACCCTGGCCGTCGTTGCTCAGGTGGACAATCTGGCGCGTCACCCCCATGCCGTCGTTGCTCAGATGGACTAGCCTTCGGCTTACGCCCTGGCCGTCGTTGCTCAGGTTGACTAGCTTGCCATCCTGCACCTGCCAGGGGCCGTTGCCAGAGCAAAACCCGCCCCCTATCCAGCAACTCATACCCCATATCCACCAGCCCGCTATTTTGGCATCGTAATAGTCGGGGTTGCCTTCGAGTTGAGCTGTCAGGCTATCACGCTGCCCCACAAGCCAGGCGTGCCGGGCGTGCAAGTCATTTTCGTTCATGGGCCAGTCGGCATATTTTGCCACTTTAGCAGGCTGAACCTGCAAAGCTCTCCATGCGTTCGCAACGAAGCCGCCCTTGTCATTTATCGTCTCGGTCTTGTCCCACCACTCATGGCTATCAGGGCGAGCCAGTAGTACGGCAGCACTTCCCGAAAACGGCTCCAGGTAGTTGTCCACATTACCCAAGCGCCGCCATACTTCAGCCGCAACGGTGCGCTTGCCACCAAAATAGGGAAAAGGCGCTTTGAGGGTGTCAGCTTGCGTCATAGCGTCCTCTCCGTCCAGCCGTCGCCCTTGCGGGTCAGGATACGCACATTCACAAACTCATATGTCTGCATCCACCACCACTGCCAACGGAATGTGCGGGTAAAAACACCTTTAATATCTTCTACAACTCTCGTTCCGGGCGGATGAAACCCCATTGCTCCATCTTCTGGTTGGGTCCAGTAGAGAAAATCGGCGGTATAGGTGAGCTTAGGGTGCTTTTCTGATGCAGTCCACGAAGGCTGAAACTGCAAGTCGAATATTTGTTCCGCCTCTTGCATAAGCCATAGTTCCTCGCCTCGTATAGCCTCAGCCTTGGAATCGAATTCCCTTTGGCATAGCTCTGACCACGTTTTCACGGCGTGGTACTTGTTGCCACGCTTCAACATAGCGGGCAACTCCGAGGCGTCCACCACATCCCCCGTCTCATACTGCGTGCGCTCTTCACTCATTGGCTATCTCCAGCAAAACATCAGCTCGTAATTCACTCATGCTTTCATCTGCCTTTCTCCCGCCTATAGTCGCTGGCGGTCATTACCACCACTTTGACCTCCCCTAATTCCCGATTCGTTTGAAACAAACGTGAGGCCAAGCGATGTCCCAACGCCTCCGCCATAGCATCTGGGCTGACTAGATTGGTAGCTATCGCCATGCGCCGACCAGCCCTCATACGCTCGTCTATCATCTGGGTCAGCCTCTCAATGGCGAAGTCGGTGCTTTTACCCGCACCCAGATCGTCCAGCAGCAGCACATCCATGTGCTGATACCAGCTAATCACGTCATCTATCATTTCCAGCGAGTCCTGTGCAAATGTAGACCTGTACTTGTCCAGCAAATCAACCGTCTGTTCATATCGTACCGTCAGGCCCAGGTCTAATGCTCGACGACCAATCGCCTCCAACAGGTGCGTTTTGCCGCCACCCGTAGAGCCTACCAACACCAAAACGGCTGGACCATTGCCTTCGGCGAAGGCATGGGCAGACTCCAGGGCAGCGTCAGCGCCTTTACGCACACGGAAATTACTGAAGCGGCGGAACTGCTCGTTACGACTCGGTAGATTGGCTTGGGAACGCCTGAACAGTTCGTTTCGTTCTCGCTTGGCCTCAAAATCCTTGCAACGACAACCTATGAAGGTGTGGCCATCGTTCTGGGCCAGCATGTGCTTGATTTCCCTGAGATACGCCAACCCGATTTGGACTTGAGGATGAGCTAGGTCGAAGTAGCCACACTTTGGACATTGCGAGTCGTCAGGAAGTGTTGGTACGGCCTTAATCCCTAACGTTATAGATTGCAGCAGTTCGTTCATATTCTTCCCTGGTTGCCCCCGCATTGGTTCTTGGACTGCCTTTGCCATTGTTCGCCCTCCGTTCTCGTATGCTCTTGGCGTCCCGCAGCAGCCAGAGGTTTACATAAGCCTGTCGGTCTGGCCCTTTACGATAATTCGGGTGATTCTGAGACGCCCTGATAACGTCTTGCACTTCGTCAGCCGTCCACACGTCGCTGTATTTGTTGACCATTTTTTCAATGAACTCTTCTGTGACCTCAGTAATTCTTCTAGGCTGAGACTTTTCTTTGGATACTACGTTAGTAGTATCTTTCTTTAATACCGGTTCTAATGACGGTTCATTTTCTTTTTCCCTTAAGGGGATTGTTAAGGGGATTTTCCCTTTTTCTTTTAAAGTAGTACCACTTTCGGTACTGGTGGTAGTTCCGTTTTTGGTACTAGTCCCAATTTCGGTACTAGTTGGGCTTGTGTGTTTATTCACGTCTGAAGTAGTCCCAGTTTCGGCACTGGTCTGTGCCTGAATCGGCGTATTCACGTTTGGGGTAGTACCACTTTCGGTACTACCCTGAGCATCAATCGGCTTGTTCGTAGCTAAAGTAGTACCACTTTCGGTACTACCCTGAGCATCAATCGGCTTGTTCGTAGCTAAAGTAGTACCACTTTCGGTACTGGTGTATGCTTGAATCGCTTGCATTGATAGGTGGTACTTGTTGATAACACCATGCCGTTTTTCCCGGCTAAGACATCCCATAACCTCCATGCGTTTGAGGATGATAAACACCGTCTTACGATCTAGACCTGTCCAGTCGCCTATTCTGCCAACGCTAGGCCAACTCAAGCCGTTCTCGTCGGCATGGTCTCCAAGGCACATCAAGACCAATTTCTCGGATGGTGTGAAACGCCTATTCTCGGCAACCGCAGCAATAAGGCGTATGCTCATATGACACGATTCCCCTTTTTAGAATTGCACTGGCGGCATATAAGTTGACGGTTTGAAAACTTATCACTACCTCCCTTGCTTCTAGGAATAATATGGTCCTCAGTCGCTTGATTAGAGGGGGAGTTAGCAAACATAGAAAAGTCAAGATTTATGGCACACATCTTGCAAAGGAAGCCGTCCCTTAGCATAAGACGCTCTAATCGTCGTTGGCGACCAGGGTTTGCACGCCATGTTAAGGCTTTGACGCTCAAAAAGAGAAACCCTCCTATGCTTCGGGAGACCCATAGTGCGAGCTATGAGCCTCCGTCTCACACCAGAGGGTCTTTGACAAAAGACTATCATAAAGATACGGGAAATACAATATCACGTGATCCTCTTTGCCAAACCCTTCAGCCAGTAGTCCTCCATCTTGCTGCCCTTGAAAGCTATCGTGCCTGTATATGGGGCCACGTTGGAGAACTCTCGCACGTCGCCACATTTCACACACTCGCCCAGGCTAGTCGGGCCGTTGGGACTGGCGATGCGCCATGCGTGCGGCACTGTGCCGCCAACGCAATAGGGACTCCACTGAGGGTCAATCGGCACCTTGCGGGCCGTTCCTTTTGACATGGCTCACCCCTCCGCTTATTTGCTCTGGCTGTATATCTGCCAGACACGCTGGCGGGTCAGGCCCGTGATTTTGGCAATTTCTTCAAAGGTCAACCCTTTGTTGCGGAGTTCATAAATCTTGTCCCGCCGCTCCGCCATAGCCTTTTCTAGGGATTCTCGGAACCGATTTATTGTAGTCATAGCGACTCCAGTATAAACTGGCTAATAATATGTGTCAAGAGGAATAGACAGTGGAAGAAAACAGATATGTGAAGGGGTATTGACAAGCCTCAAATAAGGTGCTACTGTATCTGTGTCGGCGGCGGTGAGGGCGGAGGGTGGCTCAGTGACACCGTTGTTCGTGTAGGCCACACGATAGGGCGGCCAGAGGTACGGAGAAGGCACTGAGGGTAAGCCGCCGATATAGCGAAAGGGAGGGGATCATGGAAGTCACCATTAGCCATGAGGATTTAATAGACCTCTTAGAATCTCATTTCAAAAACGTCTATGAGCACATTAAAGAGGGCGATAGGATTACGAATGTCGAAGTCCAGCGTCGGGAAATTGTGATTGCGATTGGCGATGAGGACTAAACCCATGCACAGCCAGCTAATCACCAAAGGCCCAGGTCTGAGCGCACACAAGCGGCGCAGGTCGTGGTGGCAGAGGGTCTGGAGGAGACCGATATGATAGGAAGCGTGAAATTAAGTCTATGTCCACGATGCAATGGAACGGGACGCGTTCATGACGATAGAGACTTGGGCACTCATTTTAGAGAACAACGAATTAAATACGGCCTTTCGCTAACAAGGGTTGCCCAGGAATTACAGGTGTCGAAAGCTTATCTCTCTGACCTTGAATTAGGACGAAGGCATTGGTCAATTCAACGAATCAATCAGTATGCTGGGATCTTACAGAAATCCACATGAACTCATTTAATAGTCAGCAAACGCTAAGGGAGGCGATGATGGAAACAGCATTAGACCGTTACAACCAGGCATGGGACAAATGGTTTGAGGAATTCTTCAGAGCACATCCGATTGCAAGGATCGTACCCTCTCAGCCCCACTGTCTGCTCTCCGGCATGTATCGCATGGTGGACGGCTGCAAAGTGCGGCACCTGGGTAATGAAGTGGTGTTGGAGTTCGCCAACGGCACGAAGCTGTCCATCGTGAGCGAGAACGAAAACGCCCAGATGGAAGTGATAGAGGAGCGTGCGTGATGAATCCTTACACCAAACCAAGTCCAGAACCAAAGTCTGGCATCTGCCCTCGATGTGGACGCAAACGACGGAATATCCGTCGCCACATCGAACTGTGCCAAGGCGCAGGAAGAAGCAGGTGAGCCAATGAGCAAGAAGTACCGAGGTGAACCATGACAACATCTACTCAACATTATGCCTATGTCGGGATTAGTCCATGTGGGTGTATCCAGAGCGCGGTGGTGGATATCGCTGAACATGCCAAAGATGTGCGGCGGGCAGTAGCGGAATTTATGAGGAATGGCGAAATTATAGAGCGTAAGACGGTGGAGGAAGTTCGAAAACAATTTTGCGTAACTATCCACAGAGAAGGTGTTTGTCCACATAGGGGCGATTGTCCCTTTAGGAAGGCAAAACCATGACGCCTAAAGAACTCGCCGCCATAGACGCTCAGATACGCCGCAGCTACGCCCTGCTCAACCGCCTCCTGTGGGCAGACGTAGGGGGCTACCACACCGAGATAAGCCGTGAGTATTTCATGGAGGACTATCGAGTACCCCGCTTCACGTGGCGTCAGTTCATGGTGCCGTTGCCAACACTGAAGGATTATGAGGAGAAGAACTGATATGCCCAGATGGATCCCCAGGAATAAGGGCGATGAAATAATGGACTGGTGGCGGGACTACATTGTGATTGTGGACAGTCTACCCCTGCCGCTAGATGAACCAGAGATTACTCAGCGCCTTCACGAGGCAAAGGCTCATCTGACAGAAGATGCTATCAAGCAATTGAAGGAACGACAAGAAGAAGTTGAACTAGAGGAAAAGGGGGAACAATGATACCGACAGAACTAATCGCACAGGCCAGAGACACAAGGAAAGCTGCTAAGGGCGTTGGAGGAGAAATAAGTGCCCACCAACGGCACAAATTACATGAGGAGAAGAAGACATGACGCAAGATTTGGCAATTAGGGACAACGAACCACAGGCATTTGCATTACCAGATGCCGCCACTCTCAGGCGAGAGTTGACAGCAGTGGCTACATTCAGGCAGGTAGTTCAGCATGAACTATCACAGGGCAGCGACTACGGCGTTATTCCAGGAACTCAGAAACCCACGCTTTTGAAGCCCGGGGCTGAGAAGTTGGCCAAGCTACTGGGCTTGGCCGATGAATATGAGGTGGTAGATAAGGCCGAGGATTGGGACAAACCACTGTTCCGATATATCATTCGTTGCCGTCTTGTATTTATTAGGACAGGGCAACTCATTTCAAGCGGACTGGGCGAATGTAACAGTATGGAGGCAAAATATCGCTGGCGTGAGTCGAAGCGGAGATGCCCCGAATGTAGTGCTGAGGCCATCATCAAAGGCAAACAAGAGTATGGCGGCGGTTGGGTATGTTTCAAGAAGCAAGGGGGCTGTGGCGCAAAGTACGATGACGACGATCGCCAGATATTGAGTCAACCAACCGGCAAGGTTGAGAACGAGGACATCTATTCCCAGGTCAATACGATTCTGAAAATGGCCAAGAAGAGGGCATTGGTAGACGCCGCCCTTAGCGCTGGCAGATTGAGTGACGTTTTTACTCAAGACATGGAAGATATTAAAGCTGTCCCATCAGAGGCAGGTGAAACGGAGCAGCAGACCCCACAGTCCACTCACGAGCCTGCAAGTGGCAAAGAAACGATTGTGGGTTCATCCTGGCCTATTCCCAAGAACCTCGGAGAATTATTTACGGCGGCTCATAAATCCTATGGACTGGACAGACAGGGTGTGTATGAAACGCTGGGCGTAAAGGGTCAGGCGGACATAGCTGATTATGCCGAGGCATGGCGCAAGATACAAGAGGCGAAGTGATGCCAACACCAAGACAGGGGTACCAATTGTCAAACGGCATAAAAGTGCCAGGGGTTACAACAGTTCTGGGGCGATTCAAAGAGTCTGGCGCTTTGATGTACTGGGCATGGGAGCAGGGCAAGGAAGGTCTGGATTTCCGCCGGACTAAGCAGGACGCTGCCGACGCTGGCACACTGGCTCACGCAATGGTCGAGGCGCACCTGACTGGCATTGACCCTCTGCTAAAGCTGGATGGTGCGACTCCTGAGATTGCCGACAAAGCCAAGCAAGGTCTAGCCAACTACCTGACGTTTGAGAAACAAACCAACCTTAAAGTTGTGTCCTTTGAGAAGCCCCTCATATCTGAGAAATATCACTATGGGGGAACTCCTGACGCTATCGTGGAGATAGACGGGCACAAGGCGATAGCCGATTGGAAAACGTCCTCGGCTATCTATGTGGACGCCCTCCTGCAAATGGCGGCCTATGGGACGCTATACGCCGAGAACTACCCAGAGGATATGCTGACGGGTGGATTCCACCTGTGCAGGTTCAGCAAGGATAACGCCGACTTCGTTCATTACCATTTCCAAGACTTGAGTGATGCGTGGGAAATGTTCAAGCACCTGTTGGCGGCCTATGAACTGGACAAGGTGCTAAAAAAGAGGGTGAAATAGTGATGCACAAGGTCACGCTGGTCAAACGACTCAAAGGGCTGTACCCTACCGACGAATACGCCGAGGAGACGTTGCGCTCTATCGGGCAGGGTGAGATTGTCGCTGTGACCATCGTGAGACCAAGGAACGTCCAATTCCATCGTAAGTTCTTCGCCATGCTACAAATCATCTTGGCCAACCAGAGCTACTACAAGAGCATGGGTGATCTCTTAGATATTTGCAAACTGAGCATAGGCCACTACAGGACGGTTATGACACAACAGGGATTGGTGAAGCTACCCAAGAGCATCAGCTTTGCCTCGATGGACGACGTAGAGTTTGCCGATTTCTACCGTAAGGCGTGCGACTGGATATGCTCCGAGGTTATTCCAGGGTTGAGGCAGCAAGACCTTGACGCCGAGGTAGAAGCGGAGCTAATGGAGTTTGCTACAAGCTAAGGCGCAGAAGGTGTTAGAATGAAACTATGGAACCCCTGAAAATACTGAGCATGGGTTGGGGCAAAAATACCTGGACGCTGGCCGCAATGATGGCCCTGGGCAAATATCCGAGGGCCGACTTCCTGGTCTTTGCCGATACCCACCATGAAGGGCAAAGAACCTATGAGTTTGCCCGCCAGTGGACGCCGTGGCTTGGCGAGCATGGATTGACCGTCGTGACGGTAGAGGGGAAGCGGACAGACGTGGTGAGGGAAGATTGGCATAATTCGGTACAAATACCTGCCTTCATCGTGGACGGTAAAACGGGGTCCGAGGGCCAGGTGCGTCGGCAATGCACCCACGATTGGAAGATAACACCTCTCCGCCATTGGATTCGAGAGGAACTGGCCCACCAAGGGAGGAAGGCTACGCCTGGGGCGGTAGAGTGCTGGCTGGGCATTCACTGGGGCGAAGTCCAGCGAATGCGTACCTCAGATGTGGCCTATATCACCCATCGCTACCCGTTGATAGACCTTCGTATGAACGAACGGGATTGCCTTAGCTGGCTGGAGGCTCATAACCTGCCTATCCCGCCCAAGTCCGCCTGTACCTTCTGTCCGTTCAAGAGCATTGCCATGTGGAAAGACCTAAAGCGCCAGGGCGGGGACGACTGGCAGGAGGCCGTAAAAGTTGACCTAGCGGTGCGGGAGAAGCGGCTCAAGCAACATGGGCTTTTGTACATCCATCCATCTCGCAAGCCCTTGACCCAGGCTGTGGCAATCCCAGAGGACGAAGGGGCCTACCAGGTCAGCATGGACATAAGCTGCGAGGGCGGGTACTGCATGACATGAACGCCACAAGGAGGGAACCATGCCAGAACCAAAGAAGAAGCCGCTCACCCAGGCGGAGTTTGAGCGACTACTTACCAAGGCGGCACAGCCTGTCGTGGACTGAATAGCATGTGCTGGTGGCGAGCCACATCGGGCACAGTCCTGATTGGGTAGGGTGACGCCTTAAATGAGGGAGGGAGCCAGCACTGAGACGAGGGCTGCACCTACACCGTCATGGTTTCTCGGCTAGTTAAGCCCTCGTCTCAGTGCTGGCCACATGGGAAGCGGTGTGACGGCGCACAACGGATCTTATTCCGTCGGACTCAGTTCGACTCTGAGCTTCCCCGCCAAAAGAAAGAGGAAAGAAATGAAGCCGTCATACTGCCCTAGCTGTGGTCAGCTTTTACCAGAAGGCTCACATGGCGCACAGCCAGCATCTTCTACGGAGACTGGCGATGGCCTGTGGGACTGCTACTGCGATAAATGTCACTGGTCAGGAGACATCTATCCAGACAGTGAGCGTGGAATGTACGAAACCAAGCCACCATTTGAGGTGAAGCATGATTGATTCGAAAAAATACACACCTGAAAATCCTTACAAGCACAATCAGCAGCGTCAGGACGGTTCTCGGTGTGATTACAGGTGCGATGCCTGTACTTGGAGAGAGGGCCAGCGAGCCCAGCTTGAGGCGGTCGCACTAGAGATTGACCTTGGCCGACGTTATAAAGCTATGGTACATAGGTTGTCTGTAATATCCTATGGTGGAAGCGAGTTCTATGATGCTCCTGAGAGATGTGGTCAGGAGATTGAAGCACGCCTCAAAACTCAACATGACATTATTATCAAAAAGGTTTTAGAGGTCAGGAGGCTGGAAGAGTGCTAAGAATCCAGTACCGCACTTGGACAGTGAGCACTCTCGTTATCCTAACTATTGCCCAGCCTGTAACTGGCAAGATGGTCAACAAGCCCAGCGTACCAAGGTGCGTCCGTTACTAGCAACACAGTCCAAGCGCATCAAGGAGTTGGAGGATGCTCTACGTAATATCAAAGATGATGAGGCCCTGCGACCAAGAGAAAAAGGTGAAGCAATGTTAAAAACCTATATGGGCTATTGTGCTAAAGCCACGCCACAAGACGGTGCATGTCTCATATTTGCACATAATATCCGAGAGGCCAAGCCTATTGCATACCACTTCAACAGGGATAGCTTCGACTGCGAATATACCTGTTCCAGAGTAGCACTTCTAAAAAACAACCCTTGGCTTTTTGAGCAGGTTGACGAATGGGTTAAGGAGAAAATAGCCAAAGACGAGGCTGTTGGCACAGACGATCCTCCGACTTGCGACTTATGCGAACTTTGGGGCGAGAAGTTGGATGAAAGGGGCATATGTACCGTTTGCCGAGAAGAGGAGGTGAAGCATGAGTAGATTTTTCCCTAACCTGCAAACCCAATATGAAGAGCTAGCACGGAAGATGACGCCGTGTCCATGCCTCATAGGTGGTAGGCCATGCTCAGATAATTGCAACTGCGCCAAGCCGTATATGAGTACAGGCTGCAAAGTTTGTGGGGGGACGCCATATCAAGTGCCCCGCTTCCCTGAGTTGCTGGAGAGGTGTTGGTGCGCACGAGAGTTCAATAAAATCTCTAGCGGAGAAAGCTCCTGGGGCGCTGTATGTGACATCTGCAATAAAGAGGATAAGCATTCTGTTAATTGTACCTGCAAAGGCACAGGCTGGGTTGTGAAGCCGCCTACGGTGGAGTTGTTACTAAAAACTTTGCTGGCTATCCGACCTCAGTGGACGGTTGTGGTTTGGCAAGACCAGGAAGGTAGGTCAATCAATAAGTTCGGAGTATTCTCTGGTATCCCAGAAGCGCCTTACATCACAGAAGACTCTGTACTGGAAGCCCTCATGCGAGCGTGGATAGAGGCGGTGAGAGAGCCAAGCAAAAAGAGAGCACCACTTACTAAGAGCGATTAAAAAGGAGAGACAATGCTTAAAACAGCAACACTAGAGCCAGAACTAGAGGAGTTAGAGCCAATCAAGCGGTTGTCCCGTGACCTGAAGCAGGGCATGGGGCTGCTGACGCCTCACGCCGTGCGCTATCTGGTGGACTACTATTACCAGATGCAGCGTGACCGCATCCGAGCCAATGCTCAGATATTGAGTGGACTGCCGAATCAAGAGCCGCACGGGGTGCTGCGATGGCTCGGCGATAACACCGCCTCACTGGAGGCCCAAATCAAAGCGGGTCTGGATGCTTACAGCATGACCTCACCGCTTGGGCGATGGTGCAGGTCAATCACTGGCATAGGGCCTGTATTGGCGGCGGGCTTGATAGCTCATATAGACATTACGCAAGCCCCGACTGTCGGGCATATTTGGCGGTTTGCTGGCTTGGACCCGACTATGAAATGGAACAAGGCGACAAAGCGTCCTTGGAACAGCAGGCTGAAAACGATATGCTGGAAGATTGGCGAGTCCTTCATTAAGGTCAAGGGGAACGAGAAGGACATATACGGCAAACTCATAGAGGAGCGCAGGGCCTATGAGGACGCCAAGAATGACGCAGGCGATTACAAAGAGGTTGCCCTGGAACGTGCCGAAAAGGTGGGCAAGGACACCGAGGCGTACAAGTCGTATTCTGTTGGCAGGTTGCCGAAGGGACACCTGTACATGCGGTCAAAACGCTGGGGAGTCAAGTTATTTCTGGCGCATTACCATGAAGTAGCGTTCGAGTGTCAGTATGGGACGAAGCCTCCCAAGCCTTACGTCATGTCCGTGCTAGGACATGGGCACGAGATAAAAGTACCCAACTGGCCTATGTAGCCAAGTCAGAGGAGAGCGCCAAAAGAAATGAGCGAGCCAAAAGACTTGAGAGCACCAAAGCTAGTGAGCGAGCCAAATTGAATGAGAGCACCATATGAAATGAGCGAGCCATTATTTGCTGAGAGCGCCATTATTCGTGAGCTATCAAAAAGAGAGGTGGTGAAGCATGAACCTCAAGCCTACCCAACGCCCGCCGCAATCGTACCCCAATTGGCGCTATGGACGCTGGACTCAGGATACGTCGCAAGACCGTCCGCCTGTTTATAAAGCCATCATGTTTTCGCTACAGCCCAGGCCAGTCGAACGGCATGGCTGTAAACGCTGTGGCGGCACGATGAACTGGCGAGCAGACGAGTTTGGCGTTGAGTACAGGAGTTGTATCCAGAGCGGCCATACGGTGGGTTAATGACTCCAATGCCAGCCCTTAGCGAAGTTCTGAGGCGCACCATCATATTTGGCCCCCTCGTTCATTGCTGGAATGCTCGTCTCCACTCCGCCTTTTTCGTTAATTCCATCCGGGAAAACGTACAGGTTAACCATCCCCAAGGAATTCCACACTTGTGTCACTATGGCCACTCTGCACCCTCTGGCCCACTGGCCAGTCTGTAGATTCTTCTCGCTAAAATGCACGATGCGACCTAGCTGTACCATTTATGCCCCCTTCTTCTGCAAGATTGTGCCAAGCGCCTGTAAGATGTGGCCAAACTTGCTATTCTGCAAGAGCTTCTGGTGTACCCCCGCAGGTATGACCAGGCCGAGGAAGCCCAGCAGGGCCACCTCGACGCCACTCTGGTTGCCGTCAGCCAGGGCGATTATCACGCTGGACGCAGCGCCTAGCAAGCTGCCAGAATACTTCAGCGTGTTCCCCTTGAGCTTCAGCCGATCCTTGACCAACTGTACCAGCAGAGCGGCCAGTACGGGTGATGCCAATGCCCAGATTTCCATGTCGAACCTCCGTTATTTAGTTTGGAATGATTAAGAACCTGATTACCTTCCAGCCCCACTCGGTAATAGTAGCGCCCACTACGGCACCTACAGTGCCGACAGAGGGGATAATGAATTTCATGTTGGGCTTCTTGGTTGCTAAACTGATGGCCTCTATGACTCGGTCTGTCTGCTTCTTGTAGTCGTCCCTCAATGAGCCGAAGGACTGCCCAAGCAGTTGCTGGCCGAGTTCATACTGCCCCGCCATAGTGGAAATGAGATCACGGTACTGCTCTATCAACTGCTCGAAACTGTCGAACTGCGTAATGTGGTAGGCCATCATGAACTTGAGCATCTTGGTATCGTCCAGATTCTTGCTGCCCTCGTTAAAGGTTTCCTCAGCCGTCTGGGATACAATCTGCTTCATCCGAGCTTCTGAGAACTCGTCTTTATTGAAAGTTGCCCCCATAATCGTGTGCCTCTATTCTGGAAGACGTTGCTCTTTTAGGTCTTGTAGTCGCTCTTTAATGAGGGCTGCCATAGACGCCGCACGGAAGGCCGCTATACCGTCAGTATCTACTGCCCCAAGTAGCCACTTGTAGACGGCGTCTTCTAGCTCCACTCTGCCGTCTTTTGCTGCTCGAAATGCCTTGATAACCTCATAGGCGTTGCCCGAATCCTCAATCGTCAGCTTGCGGGTCGGCCTGCCTTTCTCGTCATATTCCTCGTTGTGAGGCATATTGTCAGCAAACCAGATCATAATAGATGCGAAAGTCCCTTTGATCATGGGCTTCTCATAAGTCGGTCGCCCAGCTTTTACAGCATCCTCACGTGCCTTACGTTGCGCAGCAACGTCAGGGTCAGGGATGTAAAAAGGCTGTCCTGTTGCCCCTGCAAACTCCTCCGTATAATTGATAACTTTCATACGCCCCTTTCGTTTTGACCTATTATATCTCCGGTCAAAGTATCTTCTTTGCCGACGATTTAGAACCCCTGATAAATTAGCCAAGTATTCCTATGTAACTACTGCATCGGTTGGTATCTTATTACGGTCTTTGAGTATCTGATAGCTCATACTCTTGAGATTATCATACCAAGTCTTGGTGCCTGTAGGCTTGAGTACGGCATAGGCGGTTGCATCTACCATGACCTCTTTAGTGCGCTCATCTGTGCCAAAGACTTCTTTATACGTGACTCGAATAAATGGTACTCGCTTGGTTTTGGGGTTGCCGTCTGCATCAACGCCGTCTGGCACGTCCATGCCTCTGTTGTTTATGGTTATTTCGACTACTTCCCACGTGTCGGCTAGCTGGGCTGCATTTACCTCTATGGCGGTAGTTACTTTAGCTGGCATTGTTACCTCCTCGGCTCTGCACCTAACTCCTGAACTTGCCTTCTCAAAATACTCACAGCCTCTTCCAAAGCTGAAGCCCTGTCTTCAAGAGATGAGAACTTTGTTTCGTGTTCTATAAGCCTACCTTCATGGTCTTGCCACCCCCACAAAAGCGGTCCAACCATATACTTATAATTGACGCTCCAATGATTCTCCCCCTCGCCCTTCACCACATACTGGGGCAAGACATCATATAGATGTTGAGCGCCAAAACCTACAAAGCGTTGTCCACCTAGCGTATCCCGTACATAGTTATACTCTTCCAAGTGGGCAGCCAAAATACTCAAATGCTCTCTGGCCAGACCATTAGGAGGTGTGAACTGCTCCTTTAGACGTACATCTGAGGCTGTAGTATCTACAGTCTGGTTGCCAATATAGTGTGTAGTTGTACCAGTCCCATGAGTGGCATCATCTATCCAGGCGTTGGCAACATCGGTAAAGGCTATGCCACCTGCAACAACCATAGAAGCACCAGTAACATTCTGCTTGAGAATACCACCAACACTAACCCCAAGATTAAAAGCGAAAGCACTTTCACTCTCATCCCACGAGAATATAGGGTCTCCAGTCACGCCTACGTGAATCAAGTTCTGGTCTACGTCCGTGGAACCAATAGTGAAAGCATAATTGGTTCCACCAGACGTCAGAGTATCAATAATTATACCGTTCAGCGTTGTTATGGTGCCTGTAGCGGTAGGATTCAGTATATGCAGACCATGCAATGTAGCGATAGCATTAGTGGCATTGAAGTTGCCCCAGGCAGAGATTCTTATAGTTTCCCCAAGTGTAACTGGCCCTGTAGAGAATTTTCTAAACCCAACCCGCAAAGTTACAGGGGCAGTATATGTTCCTGAACCTCCTAGCCTCATATCAAAGTCAACAACAGATAGAATATCCTGCGCTCCTCCATCTGTTTTTGTGTAGTCTTGTGCACCATTAAGTGCCAAGACAGTCATGAGGCCATTAAATCTATTAGCTGTAGCTCCTGTACTTTGGGTATGTGTAAGTCTTATTTCCTGTACTGAGTGTGCAGCAGAATCAGTGTAAGTCTCATTCACGTTTAGCCCAATGGTAGTTTGAATAGTTCCTGAATTGCCTACAGCCGCCAGAGACGTTATCTCAAACTTGGCCGCAGAAAACGCATCTTCGCTCTCATCCCAAAATACCCTGGGCGTTCCTGTGACTCCAACGGTGACTATATCTGCATCGGCATCGGACCCAGGGTTGTAGTCAATCCCTGCTGTGCCTGTAATGGTGGTTGCGCCAGAAGCGGAGAGTGTGGTAAAAGCCCCTGTGCTGGTGCTAGATGCTCCGATGGTCGTCCCGTCAATTGAACCACCATTGATGTCAACCGTTGTAACGATGCCCAAGTCTGCTACTGTTCTACCTGCATTTGTCCAGTTGGCAGCGAAGGACGTGATGGTCAGGTTGGCAAACGTTGGGCTAGATGCTGCTTTCACCGCCTGGTCAAACCAGTCGGCCAACGTGGGGTTGCCAGACAGGGTAATGGTGCGAGCAGCATTGCCCGGGTCTATTGTAAGAGTACGCCCCGCCGTAAACACTGTGGCGGTTGCAAAGGTCAAGTCGAACGCAGCACCAGTAGACCTGATGGAAAGGGAGGTTAACGAGTCCGCAGTTCCACCGTTAATGTCTGGCGTGGTCAACACAGGGGAAGCAAGGGTGCCTACGCTGGTCAGTGACGATGCTGTGACCCCAGACCCTAACGTAGTGGCGTTGAGAACGCTTGTGCCGTTGATTAGGAATTCGTTCCCTGTAATGATGTCGACGCCTCGATCATCAATGATGGCCTGGTCTACGCCGTTGACAGCTACAATGAAGTCCTTGCCAGTAAGAACATTGGCCGTCATGTCGCCAGAGTTATCACGCCCTACGTAGACCCGTGTTCCCGCAGGCAGGGTAGCCTCAGCCAGGTCTACATAGCTGTCCTTTAGAAGCACACCGTCAATAGTGACGCCAGCCGCAGACGTATGCTCATAAATGGTATCAACGCTGATGTCGTCAATGACGTCTATGTTTGTGAGTTGGATTTTGTTTCGGGAGTCCAGTAGAACCTTTTTATCTCCGTCAGCTACGACGACTATCCATGTTTGCGTTATGTCCTTTCCTGTAAATGCCCACAGGCCGTCGGAGTCAGTAGTAGTCGTGGCAGTAGCAGCCGCCGCTGCTTCCCAATTGGCAGCAGTATAAAGAGATACCGTCAAGCTGGCCTTATCCACGCCCGCCTGATTTGTTACCTTCCCCGCTAAGTCTACGCTTCCGCTTGGCATCTTCCTCTCTCCTATCTAGGGAGCTATAAGCGTTACCTCATATACCCCTCTGGACTTTTCCCCCCCAACTTCAGCGCCCTTCATATTTGCAATGCGCACCATGTGAGTTTCGTTGCCCCTGCCATTCTTGAAGCTGAAAGCGCCGAGAGTCTGGGATTCAAGAGCCGTCTTGAGCGAATTCAACAAGCTGGACGCTCTCTTGAATCTGTAATTTCTCGACACATCCAGCCTCACTGTGAATCCCCACTTGAGGTCGAGCAACTTTATGTAGGTGAGGCGGAACCAACGCCTGTCAGGGGATAGTGTAATGGTGCTGCCTCTATATAGCTCCTCTTTGAACCTGATGGCCTTGAAGCTCACGCCAGCCTGTGAAGCGAAGGTGAACTCTGCTTCGCCGTCAGCGTCTACCTGGCCGTCAGGAAAGTCACTATTGGTCAGAAGCGTCCATGTGCTATCGTCATAGTCTAGCGCATAGTAGACCTTGATGTATTCTGTTGAAGAAAGGTCAGTGGCATAATAGGTTAGCTTGCTTGCCAGCTTGCTTGCTACGGAGTTATTGGCGTCAAACCAGGGAGTGATGTGCTCTGCGCTAGAAGCAAATGGATAGTCGGCTACTTCCAAAGGATTCTGGATTGTGACTTGTAGGGGTATGTAGAACACCTTGTCATCTACGCTGAACCACAATCTGTAGTTGTCGTCGGCAGACGAAATAGAAGCCCATTTTGCAGGCGTAGCAGCAGCGCCAGAAAGGTACATCACGCCCCAACCGTGCGTGTCCCACCTGAGAATAGCAGAGTACCCCTCATTGTCGTAAAATACTATGTTGCCATACTCATCATCGCCTGCAAGGTACAAATCTCTTTCAACTGGCTCTGAGGCGTCAATAATGGCAAAGAGAGCATTGTACCCAGCAAGTAACTTTATAACGCTGCCTCTGTAGTCGCTAGGCAATCCGTAGTCTCTGTCAGGTCCCATTAAGGAAATCTCGGTAGGTACGGCATATCGCTCTATGGATATGCCCGCCGAAATATAGGCAGCGTCTCTCCACCACGTAGCGCCTCTTGACCCGTATTCATGGTAGGGTCGGGGTAGGACTGAAACCCATTTAGCATTGTCAAAGTCCAGACCGAATACCCCCTCTTTCGTTCCCAGGTGGATTACCATTTCGCCCGCTATATTCAGGCTGAGGAACAGGGATGTAAAGTTGCCAGATGGCAGAACCGACAGGGCGTTATTATTCCATGTAACCCCCTCGTCAATGGAGTAGGATAGCTGGCCGTCGTTGTCTATTTTGAAGAGTTTGGAGTCCCATTCAACGAAGTACCGAGCGGCCTGCGCAGATCCTGCAAGAGCCGTACCAGTTGTCCATGTCGTACCATCAAAGCGGTCGAAGTCCGTTCCGCAAGCAAAGTAGAGTTTGCCCTTGTGTACTATGGCATCTGTCGGGGTTGCCGTCAATGTAGCCAGATTGCTCTCGAAGGAAGCCGTCACCTCAACCCACTTACGCACATCAGTCCCGAACGCCACGTACTCCTCATTGCTGTATTCGATTATTACCGCAGGTGACGATGCTGTGGGATTGCCGCAATCGGTGGCCAACGCTGGCAGGACAAGATGCCCAATATAGCCCAACTCGCATGTAGAGAAAAAGCACCTGTTGCTGTCCTTTTCCTCGTCCATGTCCTTTATCCCGATGCCCCCTCTTTGGTCGGACACTACCCAGGAAGATGTGAACTGTTCACTTTCCTTAGTGTAATCTCCAATCACTTGTTTAGGAGCGAACTGCGAGGCGATCATTGGGTACACAGGCCCAATGGTCGGATAAAACGTTCCGAATAGCGAGACCTCGTTATTTCTATGGACGGTTGCCATTTATACCTTCTTGCCTCGTGCAGCTATTCTAATGTGGCTGCGTTCTCTGTCGGCTAGCGCCTGAGCTAATTCCATTTGTGTCCTATGTTCCTCAAAGTCAGCGCCTGCTCCTCGAATTCTCGACTGATGCAAGAGTGCCTTGGCCTGGTACACAAGGAATGTCTGGTTTACATCGCACTCGTCGGCGTCAAGCGTTAACTGCTTCTGTGCCTCTTGCCCAACAATGCGAAGGTTTCGCCCTGTAGTCAGCGCGACCAAGTCGCTGTCGAACCATAGTTTAGCAGGCGAAACGGGTAATATGCGCCAATGACGTTCATCTATCAGGTCAGCCGAAGGACTGTACTTGTCCGCTGTGCTCTGCTCCTCATATATCTTGTCTATGAAAAGAAAGCCTTTTGGCACAAGATACTCATAAACCGAGTCTCTTACACCCAGACTGACATCTGCTCTATCCTGAAGGGCTTCCTTTTCCACCATAGACAGCGCAAGGTTTATAGCGGCTATCAGTTCCTCCGGCGTGAAGTCAGGCAGCATATAAAAGGTGTCAGTCGTATCAATCTTGGTACTTAGTGCAGGATTAAACGTCACAACGCCATTTGTCTGGAGAAAGTTTGTTATGGTAAAGGTTGTATCCTTATGCGTCCCTGAGCGAACCCTGCCGTACCAGTCCACAAAGTAGTCATCCTCATAGACGCTCAACTTAGAACATCCGAAACTATCTGTTTTGAGAGGAGCAGGCGTAGAGCTAGGAGTGCCTGTAACAAGGTCTCCCATCTGCCTGGCTAGTGTTTCGCACAACTGGTATAGCGTTCGGCTCACGTTAAACTCCCGCCACGAATAACTCTATGTCAACGGCTGCGGTATCCGCCTGCGCCGTAATATCCACGAGGTCTTCCAGCGATACCGTCAGGGCCGACTCAGAGGCATCCATTGTGTCCACTACGCCTCCACTCATGTCGCCGTTGTAGATAAAGCTCTGTCCCTTGTCTAGCTTCACAGCAAACTCAGCAGCACCTTCCCCTCGGAAAACAAGCGTAACGTGGTTGGTGTCGTCTAGGTTTGTAATGCGAATGTAGCGAACGTCAACCTCATTAAATTGACCTGCTGCCAAAGCAGTGCCCATAGCCAGGATAATGATTTCGCTGGTAGGTATATTTAAGATGCGCCTGTCTACCTCCACCACGCTAGATATACTGAGAACCTGGCTGCCCCCCTGGTCAACGCCGTTCAATGTGACTGCCTCTGTTATCGTCACAGTCAATGTTGCGGGTGTTATTGTAGTCGCCATTGCTTTACTCCTTTATGGCAGTCCAATCTACCTTGTCGCCTGCCCCTATAATATGGACGTAGAATAGATTGACTTCAACAGATCCCTCCTTTTTCTCCAGACCGAAGTTAAAGGAAACGGCCTCGCCAGGTGTCAATTCTCGTCCGTTGTTAGCTGATACGTCGGATACTCCCACAACTACGCTTTCCTTGTTGCTGCTTCTGGCGTGGAACTCTATCACCTTCACCCTCTCAGTAGAGTTCTCCAGTTGACCAGTTGTGGTCACAGTTCCAGCATCAAACCTCATTCAAGCCCCTCGCCTGGCTCTAAATGCACGCCTGATACTTCTCCCTCTATCTGGACCAGTCTCTCGGCAGCGTCCGCCGTCCACTCTGTGTTGTCCTCCGTCCTTTCCAGGGAAGCCTTCATGGTCTCGGTTAATTCCTTGATGGCCTTGAGGTAGCCTAATCCTGAGCCTGTTGATACGATGTTTGCCATCTCAACCTCACTTGTAAGGCAACTGCTTGCCCGTTTTCTTTCTCGCCATGTCGTAACACATCGCTACAGCCTGTTCTTGCTTTCTGCCAGCCTTTACCTCTGTTGCTATACATTCAGAGCAAGCAGCCTTTATCTGTGCCATCGTGCTGTTCTTATCCAGACTGTCAACGGCTGTAGGCATCGTTAGTTCTTCCTTAGCCCAGGCAGATTCACTCGCTGAGTGACTTGCTGCTGCGGTTTAGCTGCGCTTGCCATTATGAGTTGAGCCTGGAAACTACACATGAACCGCTTGACCATCTTGGCAGGAGCTAATGGGGTTGCCTCTGTTATATTGAGTGCTGTCCACAAAGCGCACTCGTCCTGTATGCACGGCTTGTCCAACAGGGGGCAGTGCTTCTTTTCCGTCTTAGTCTCTGACTGATGTCCGTTAGTCTCCAACATGAGGTCGCTCCTCCTTCCAGATTTTCTCCAAGAGTTCGATGGCTCTGTCCAGCTTCCTGCTATGAGCCTTGAGTTCCAAGAGTATCAAGTGCTCATTGCTTCTGTGCGGCTTTCTTGTTTTCTTAGCGTCTTTGGGCACGTTCTCGCCTCAGTTCTTGCCGATGCTTTTCCATATCGGATAGGTCGGGCGGGTTGTCCAGACGGTATGGCACTGGGCCAAACTGCCTCCTGGCTTCTGCTCCGCATTGTGGACAGCTAGCCTTGTGTTCACCCATCATGGGCAACCGTATGTCAAACTCGCCGTGCTGTGTACATTCAAATGAGTACAATGCCATGTTTTGCCTCTAATATTATTCAGGGATGTTAGGGAGGGGGGAAGAACCCCCTCCCCAGAGCATCTATTCAATTGTCGCCACTATCTAGCTGGCAGGGAACCAACTGGCAGGAACGGCGGCGAACTCAACGTTCACCATCCCAGTCACGGCAGCGGTGCCACCAAAGCACACAACCAAGCTGCAAGGCCCCGCCAGCGCCTTGGGAGCATGGAATACCTTATCCATCTTGAGACTGTACACAATACCGTTGGTCAGGTTTGTGGCAGTTCCATTGCTGACGAACTCGGCAGCAATGACGTATTCCAAGCCGATAAACTCGGACATGACAGGGTCGGTGATGTCTGTGGTGACGCCACCGAAGCAGCGACCTGGGAAAGCCGCACCGCCATCAAGCTGGTTATTGGGAGTGACTATGCCAGGTGTACCTGAGGCACTGGTCGGAGGTGCCTGAGTCCTGTCTGCGAATAGCAGAATCTCTCCGTACTCAGCATTGGCGTCAACGTCCAGCACGCAGGTCACATGCACTTCCAGTGGCACCAAGAAGTAACCAGCGTCCACTCCCACGATTAGCTCAGGCTGATCCGAGTCAACCGTAGTGCCAGCACCGCCTCCTGTAATAAAGCCCACGTCCGCCCCTGCTGACAGCGTCCCGATGTGGGCAGAGTAGGCCAAGCCAGCGGCTGCTAGCCTGGCTTTCCAGTCCGCAGTCCACAGACCCAGGGTCTTTCCCTGTTGAATGTAGTCTCTATCTCCCTCGCTCAGGACTGAGGGGTTTATCTGGCTAACATTAGCCTTTACATCTGAAGTCATTTTCCTATTCCTTTCTTTGGCCTAATGTTTGACTCTCGAACTAAATCGCCAATCAAAGATATTTTTACATTCGTCTACCTATCCTCCTGCTTTTTCTCCGCTATTCCACATCGTCCACCTCCGCATCCCAGAGGTAAATTTCGTGGCCCAGGTGCGTCTTTCTGACCGTATTGCTGATGTCGCCAAGCTCCTTTGCGTTGGACTCCTTCAAGCTGTTCACGGCCTCTATGACCTGAGCATTTGTGGAATCTACTGGTGGCTTGAAGTTCTGGGTTATTCCGCCTTTTCTAGGCATGTTCCTCTCTCCTTTACCAGTTCACCGCCAGTTCGGTTTCCAAGGTGTCCACGATGTACTGGAGGTCGTAGTCGTCATAAAAACTCTCATCCAGGATTTGTCTCTCTATCAGCGTCTTTACAACAAGGGCGACTATCTCTGCCAAAGTGGTCAACAGGGTCAAGCTGGCGATGTTCAACACCGGTATGTCCGCAGCTCTCAGCACGTCCGCAATGGCATACTTTGTAGGCGGCCCCGAATCTCGCGTAATTGTTATGAAGCCTGCCTCAAACGTCACATCTTTAACGCTCATGCCGCCTCCTTTAGAGGAATCTGAACGGATATGGAGATACCAGGATGTAGCAACTGGCCACGCTGAAGTCGCCACCAGAGTCGCTGTCCGTCACATCTATTTTGGCACGCATATACCTGTCCTCTATCTGGCAACGCAGTATGTAGGTGCCTGGCATTCCTGTTCCCTGCGTCAGTAATGGGAATCGTGCGACCTCTACGTACCCAGAGGCTTCTGCTGTGCTCTCCTCAATTGTGACGAGCAGCGTATCGCCAGACTCAGCGAGGTCAGCCCCCATGATGAGCACTACCGATATGCCTTTGGCAGGACTCTCTTTCACATCAAGGACTGCGCTACCGCTAGACCGTGTGGTCGAGGTAGGCGATATGTCGGCTGTTATTGTCGTGCCGTCGTGTAACACCAAATTTGCATCGAAAGGCATTGCCTTTTCCTCCTTTGTTAGTATTTTCTGAGCTTATGTGGACGCATTGGGTATGATGGCATAGAGCCTGGCGATGCTGTATGGGTCTGCCACAGCGAGGCCAAGAGGCCAGTCTATTTCTGTGCGGTACACTGGCTTATCTTCCAGCAACCCTCTGTCGTCCACTTCCATAGCGTACTCCTGGATACCCCAGAGATACTGTCCGATGCCCCACTTGACGGCGTAAATGGATGTGCTCTCAGCCGCCCCCTCATCCTCCAGGGTCTCGCTGCTCGTGATGATCTCTGTTGTCTGATTAGCCTGTACGCCCATATCGAGCATCGGCACGTCATAGAACATTTCGATCCTGCGGTCAAACATATCCTTAGTGCTGGACAGAAGCCCTTCTCTCCGCAGAGCGCTGCTAAGAGCTAACAGGGTGTCAGAGTTCATCAGAAGTGCGCTGGGCTTATGTCCCTTGATGGCATAAAGCAGAGCGTGTACCTTGTCTATGAAATTCTGCCTCTCTGCCGAACTCAACAGCACGCCATCGCCAGCAGTCCCAGCGTTGTCTATGTACTGGCCTGTGAAGCCCTCAGCATTCAGGTCGTCTATACGTTCCTTAATGCCCTTGAACTCCTTTGGGTCGCTTTCGGGGTTGCCGTTAATAAACTTGTCGTTGAAATTGTAGGCCATGCCCTTCAAGCCCATCTGTTGCGAAATAGACCTGGCATCCCCTATGGTATTTTTGGATCGTGCTATCGCCTTGTCCGTGTCCAGGTCGACCCCCATGAGGGCGATATTTTCTGTCCTCTGCTCCACGTGTCCAGTGCCTTCTGCGTACCCTTCATTGATCCTCCTGAATCCAACTGAAGGCAAGTCCTGGTAGCGCACTATCGTTGTGGATAGCCTGCCAATTGTCTCCCAGGGCAGTTTTTCCATAATAGGCGCTTCGTACAAAAGCGTATCTATGACAGACTTCCTCAAGTCGTCCTTCTCTATCTTTGACAGTTCAGCAAGTGTGAACGCCATTTTGTGTTACCTCCGTTTCCTTTTAGTTTCTGATTGATTGTATGCGTGTGCCGCCAGTTCCATCGGAGACATATTTGACCTGTCAATCCCACTCCCGCCTTGTTGTCCTGAATCAAAGGTCTCGCTACCCTTCAGTGCGGCACGTTCCTTTTCTAAAGCCAGACGTTCGGCCTTTAATGCCATCTGTTCGGGCGTTTTAAGGGAGGCATCATTCAGGAGTATGTTTACGTCAACGCCATGCTTGGTGGCGAAGTCGTGAGCCGCTAGAACACGACCCAATCTTTCACCTTCGCTCGCCATCTTGCTCAGAGTTTCTTTCTGTAGCTCACGTTGCTGGCGTAGGGCAAACTCTTGTTGTCTGGCCTGCTCTCTCTTTTGTGCTCGATCTACAGCCTGAGTAGCCGTCAGTTCCCCTTGCTCTACCGCTTCCTGGTCAATTTTGGCAAACCGCTCCTCTTCGGCCCTCGCACTGTCTATTTGCTGGCGGAGGGCGATTTGACTAATGACGCCTTTATATTGAGCTATTTCTCTATCCTTGGCTGCCTCTCTTTCCGACCATTCCTTGGCGCTGTAGGTCTTTTCGGCCTGTGTCTGAGCCTCTGTTTGTGTTACCTGCTGCCCTTCTTTCCCTGCCCCAGGTTGCTCACCGTCAGACGCAATGCCTGCTTGAGAGCCTTGGCTCCCAGGCAGCACCTGCTGATTCTGACCGTCAGCTACTTGAGATTGAGTTGAAGTCGTGTCGCCCATGATGCCTCCTTTTCTTTATGCCATTGCGGGCGTTAAACCCCCCCGCACAGATTCTTCCTGGAAAGTAGCAACTGCGCTATTTTCCTGTATCTGTCTTAAAGTCTGTTTCAACCACACGTTGAAGTTGGGTTGATTGAAACTGTTCTCCTGATGGATTGCTTTTAATTTCGCCTCTTCTTCTGAGGTAAGTTTGCCCCCCATGTACCATACCCGTGCCAACGCCGATAACAGGGAACTGCTCAACTGCTGCGATATGCTACTCCATCTTTCTATCGGAGTGGATGGCAACGGCACAACTTTGGAGGATGGCATACCTGGAGGGAACTGGAAGGGTTTTGAGGGCGCAGCCGCTCCAGCATCTTGCCCCAGAAGGCGAATAAGAGTGTCAACGTGGTTTCTCTCAAGCACTCTGCCGGCTTTGGCATAGTCTTGTCTTAGCGCCATTCTGTCTGTAATGGCCTTCAGCGATTGAGGATTGATTCGATTGTCCTGTATAAGCTGGGCTGCTTTATGGGCAGCAGTCACGGTCTGCAAGCTGGAGACTGCCCCCACGATAAATAGCTTGGCGTCCACGTCGGGGTTTCTCTTGCGGTAGGCATCTCTATTGTATGGATACTCTGTCCCCCTGCCGATTTTGAGCGGGTCAGTAGGAATGGCATAGTATTCATCCAGTTCTTTAGCCCATTCATCCCTGACCTCACGCACAGCATCGTAAGACCCAAGGTTGACACCTGCTACCTGCACTCCTGCTTCTTGTGCTATGACGCCTGGCGTCTCACCGCTCAGTCCACCTTCAATAGCTCTCTGTGCTGAGATAGGTACAACTCCCTGCAATTCATATGCGGCGAAGCGTCCTATCCTCTCGGCAAATTCCCCTTGCAATATCGGCCTGCCAAAATAGTCTCTATCCCTTAATAGCCTCAACTGCGTGCTGACTGCGGGAGTAACCCTGTTCAACAGATAGTTTCCCACGCCCCCAAACGGAACGGGCACTGGGGAGTTTAGGACCTTACGAGGGGCCATCGCCTTGATTAGACCTCTATACGGGCCTCCAAGCGGGATGTAATGCGTGCCCACCACAATGCTCATAAATCGGGCAGAGTTGGGATTAAGGACATCCCGTACTGCATCCAGTTCGTCCTTTCCTCTTGACCGAGCTGACAATACGGCACTTGTAACAGAGAGCGCAGTAACAGTAGCCTGCGCTCTGAGGGCCACTTTGACGGCTGTTTTCTCGGTAGCTGTCAAGCTGCTAATGTTACCAGTACCGATCTTGAAAATGCCTGTAGCGGCGTTCAGCGTCATTTCGGCAGGGCGCTGGATAAACGACACTGATATGAACGCAGCCCTTAGAGCAGCCGCTCTTGCCTGAGACTGCCCAAGGCGTGCAGAGTTAAGCACAGGCACGATTTTGGTTGTAATGTCTCCCGCAATTGCCTTAGCTGCCTGCTCTGAAACGCCGTCCTTGACTAAGCCTTCCGACATTCTAGTCCAATTGTCCCACATGCCCCTTGTAACGGCAGTGAACATCCCTTCGTTGAATCTGGTTAGCTTTGGCCCCAACTTGGGTATCTTGCTAAAATAGCCAATACCGAATTCACCAGGCGACCCGATGCCCATTGGGACGCCAGTGTGAAACGAGAAGTCCATTGCAGATTGCAGATTAGCCTGAACATCCCTTGCCAGTGTTTCGGCCTTGAACGGACTCAGCAGGTCTCGTGTCGAAATCGCTTTGCCAGCACCAGCTACCCACTGCTTCGTAGCTCCTAGTGGGTCAGCAATCCACATCATTGGCGCTTGAACCCCAAAAAATGGGGATGCGTCCAGGGACAATACCCCCATGCGTACACTGTCTATGAACTTTATGAAGCTGTTGCTGCTGGTCTTGAGCACTTCATCTATCAAGCCTGCTTCCTTAGATGGAAAGTAGCGATTGATGCCTTGCTGGACATGTACGTAGTCTCCCGTGCTCGTTCCTTCGTACGTGCGCCGTATCTTTTGCAAATCTGCAAAGGCGTCAGCAAATTCACTTTGCAGGCTGGCTTTTCGTGCGCCCGCAGCCGTTGACCTTGTTTGTGCTGCAAGCACTTTCCTATCAAGCGTTCTGGCCTGCTTCAGAACCTCACGAAGCTGTCCAGAAAGGTATGATAGCTCTGGGCCGTATTCATCCCCCAACGACACAATATGCTCGTTAAGCAACTCTGCTTTTTCTTCAAGGTTTTTCAAGGCGGTTGAGCCAGTCTGCATTTGCCTGCCAACAGCTTGCTGTTGACGTATAGCAGTATCTATACGGGCCTTGAGTGCCGCTATCCTGGAAGTCACTGCCGCTTTCTGTGCTACCAGGGCGGGGTGCAGTTCCTCCATCACCTCCATCTTGGTCTTCCCGCCGACCCCCTCCCGAAATACCTTGCTCGCAGATGCGTTAATCTTAAACTCATTTATTGACGATAGCAGTTTGCGAGGGTCTGTTTCGGCGTCAAAAACAGGGTTCGCCTTCCATCGGTCATATGCCGTTTCGTACAGCCTTGTCTTTGCCCTGCCCCTCGTAAGGGCAGTACGTTCACTTGCGCCCAGGTTCTCCAATACCTTGAGAGCATCCTCGCTCTTGTCGAAATTGGGAGCGTAGTACCCGTTGGGCACTTCAAACTTGCCAATCTCAGTGCCAAAGCGTGAGTTGGCGGTGTCAAGGAAGCTGGTGTTAAATTCGTCCCATGTCCTGAGAGCTTGCTTCTGCGCCTCAGAGAGGTCATACAAAGATGGACGTTGAACAACGTCTATGAAAGTGCCTGTCTTTGGCAGATATTCCTCTGCTGGCGATCCTATAAATTTGACCTGTGCAGCCTTTCCCTCGGCAAACTCTTTACCGAACGCCCGCTCAAGTCCGCCTATGACTTCCTGATAGCCAGCATTAGCATAGGTCTTGAGGGAAGAATGAACGCCGCTTCGTCCTACCCATGCGCCCAACATCTTATCGGGCATTTTAGCGCCAGGGTTGACTTTCTCTAACGCTTGTTTCGCAAGAGGTATTTTCCGTATGAAGCTCGATATGACGGTAGGTTTCATATTCTTTACAATTTCAGCGCCCTGCGTCAGTGCGGTAGGCGTATCAAGGGCAAAGGCGGGTTCTGGCGCTGGCGGGGTTGCCGCCTCTGCTCCATCGCCGCTAACAGGCGGCTTTTTGCCCGCAGGCGGCGTAGTTGGCACATCGCTCTCAAGCATCGCAACAATCTTCTCTTCAGAACTTGGCGCTGACGATGGTCTGATATTCTTTATTCCGCCAGGTGGCACGCCTTCACCTTTCGGCGCTGTTAAAGAGGCTAGTTCCTTTTCTTTTTGCCGCAGGGCGTTGTAATCAGCCATTGCTCGGCTCTCGTTGGCACTGCTAAGGCTTCCGTAAGCATTACGTTCATCCCATAGCCTATTTTTTTCTTTCAGGGCTGCAATCTCAGCCTTTACTTTTGCAATTTGAGGACTGTCTGCCACTGGTGGCTTGCCCGCAGGGGGTACTCCCTCTGAAATGGGGGGTGCTATCGGCTCGACTGGCGGGACGGCCTCAGCACCTTTTGGCGCTGTCTTGGGCATGTTCGCCTTGGGAGTGGGTGCTGCTGCCGTCTCTCCCAGCGTGGTCTGGCCCGCCTTGACCTTGGCTATCTTGGCCTGCCGTGCGGCCTCTGTAGGGGCCAGACTACCCTTCCCGCCAGTCACTACGGACTCGCCGAAGAGCGTACCTTGTGGCGGTTTCTCTCCTATGCCCATGCCTGGTTGCATCTGGCCAACTTGAGGCGTAGGCCCAGGCACAACTTGACGCTCTGCGCTTGCCTCCAGTTCGGCTATTTCGTCCTTGAGATTTGCCACTTGAGTTTGCAGCGCCTTTATTTCAGGGGCCTCCGCTTTGATGGGCCTACCCTCTGCGCTAGCCGCTCTACGTGCTGCGCCGAATTCGGCTCGCTCCGCAGTCCCGAACTTTGGCACGGACATCTTGGTCGCTCTCAGTCCTTCTAACTTTGCCTCTGCCTCATAAAGCTGGTTCTGCAAGTCAGTCCACTGGGCAAACTTCTCTTCGCCCATCTCCATCTCGAAAAGGTTATCTCGGTACTCTCGCATGGCGGCTATTTCGTCGTCCAGTTGTTCTATTGTTGAACTACTCACACCAGACTTTTTGGCTTGAGTACGAGTAGCGGCCAGTTTCTTTATCATGTCGTCAGCACCCTTGAGCGTATCGGGCAGCTGTTGAGCAAAGACATCTTTTGCCGCAATCTTTGTTGCGACAGTCTTGCTCGCCTGCTTCGCCGCCTGTGCGCCACGCTTTACCCCTAGTTTGGCTGCGGTAGAAATAGGCTTGGCAAACAGCACTGCGTTCTCAGGTGCCAGTAACAGTTCCGATATGCCCTGTAGTCCAAAGGGCAGCTTTGTTTCGTCGCTTGCTTTTACGGCTGAATCATAAGGGTTCAGCCCTGCACGGCGGTTTTCTCCGTACTTGGTCAGAAGCTCTTCGCCTTTACCAGGAAGAAGCTGCTGTAATATCATAATTGCACCCGCAGCTACAGGTTTTCTGACCGTGCTTTGCCAGTTGGCTTCCAACTCTCCTACAAACTTTAAGGCGTTGGCGGCGTCAGTTTCTTGAAATCTCAGCCCCTCCCGCGTTGGAGGCTGTAAGTCGTAAGCTAGTTCTTCAGCCGTCTGTTGCTGCCCTGCAAAGGGGGTTGTCCTGTCAACCGCTCTAGCCCCAGCAATGCCAGCTTTGGCGATCCCGCCAAGAATAGTCCCTGGTATCTCTCCAACTGTTGTGGCAGCGCTGGCAAGCCCACGTCCTACCTGTTTAAGACCTCCTGTAAGTCCTTTAGGCTGATTGACGCTTTGTAGCAACCCCTGTCCTTCTGGCGGCAACTTTAACGTGTCGTAGTACCTCTCATATGCTCGCTGTCGCTTGTCCTTGGGTAGCTTCTCGACTCTTCGCTTTAATTCGTCCGCAGGAATCGGGGCGCTAAAAACGTTGGCAGGGCCCAGCGCCTCGTCAATTGAGGAGTCGTCGTCCATTGGCGTCACAGGCTTGGGAAGCTGAGGCTTCTTGGGAACCTGCCGCTCTCGTTCCTGCTTGAGATATGGCAAGTTCTGTACTTCCTCACTGGCGAGGATAAAGCTATCTGCTATTCTGTCGTAGACGCTTTTTGGGGTCGTCACGTGTTATACCTCAAGACGGAACTGAACTGATTCCGCTCCCCACGTTGTCCAGGACTCATTTGAAGCCACTTGCGCATCCAGGGGTAGTGTTGCAGCCAGTCGGTGTATTCCAAAGCTGGCGGTTGCCCCGACAGCGCCATTCTTCCCAACGCCCCCTCATATTCGTTTCGCACCCTACCCTTCTGGCCTTGCCAGAAATTAGCAAAGGGAGTCATACCCTGCGGGCTGAGAGAGGCAAAAGCTGTGTCAGGGTAGTCCTCAAGAAACCATTGCCATATATTGTCCATAGGCATTAGCCGCTACTCCTAGAAGAATCTTGAGAGTCCGTACTTGTTCACCAGATAGTCGAAGAAGCCAGATGTGGGCTGTGACGTAGTGGCACCAGCCGCAGCGCCCTGCTGCGCCAGCCATATATCCTCTTCTGTACCCAGACGGTTGGCAACCCTCTGTGAGCCAAGATAACCAAGTTTGGGCACAAGAGCCTGATAGAGAAGCGCCTGCTGTGTTTCTCGTGGGACTGCTCTTACGGCACTTTCCCCTTCAAACTCCGGGCTAAAACTTGCGCCCAGGGATTCTCTTTGCGCCTGTCCAGCGCCATACAGTTGGGATAGAATGTCGCCCGCTCTGCCATATATGAGACTGGGATTGCCTGCGTAGGTATTGCCTTCAAGGTAATTGTTCCAGAGTCCTGGCGTCGCCTTCGTTACGGGGGCAAAGGTCTGTTCCAATCCGTAGAGAGTTCGGAGAGGATCATATAATTTGCGTTGATAGCCTGCGGCAGGCCCCCCTCCTGTTGCCCCAATGCCAAGCCTCGCTAAATACTGAGTAAATGGCCCAAAAGCTTCTGAATCTGATGTTGGCACGTTTGTACCTCCTTGTACTGGTGTTATTACTGGTGGCGTAGTTACTGGTGGCGTGGTCTGACCGTTAGCATCTTTCCAAATGTTCCAGGCGTCTATCCATCCCTGTATGCCATCCTCTGGCAAATTGTAAAATTGCTCCGCAGAATTACCTGTCATAGCCATGTAGTAATCTACGGCAGTGGGGTACGTCGTTCCTCCTCCTACATTGTCTAAAAGCGGCATTTACATCCCTCCTTGTCCGTTTGGTGCAGCAACAGGCTGCGGCGGCATCGCTGAGACCTTCAATGCTTCCAGGAAGGCGGCGGCCAGTTCACCCTGCCCAGTTTGGGCTAACGCCTTCACTATAAGCTCTACAAGCTGTGGCGGCAGTGGTGGAGAGACGGCGCTGTTTACAGGGGATGGCGGCGCTCCATTTACAGGCGCTCCCTGCGGTCTGAGCAGCATTGCTACTTGTTCGGCCAGTTCGTCCTTGCCCCTGCGTTTGAGAGACGCCGCTATATTGGCCGCCATAATCGGCGGCATAGACTCGCCCATTTCCTCCATTACCTTGTCTCCCTCGGCGTCAGGGTCTCTCAGGTCAAGGTATGTCTCTCTGGCGGACTGGACGCTCATTAGCGGCTGAGTATCGCCCCTGCGTCCAGTTGCCATAAGTGCCGTCTGGATTTGCTCTATTTCGTCTCTAGGCATTCTCGGTTCTACCTTAACCGACACAAACCATGAGGGGTCTATATCGGACGGCTTGACTTTTGTCGAAAAGTAGGTGTCGTCCTTGTACCCCTGCAACTTGACAGGCTTCATCCCTTTGACCTTGTATTGACTCAACAGCTCCTCACATAGCCACGTGTACGCCCTCGCCAGCGCCTCTGTCCTCGGATTATAGATAGAGCGAGTGGCGTCGGCCAGTACAGACAATGCCCTGCCGCTCATGGCTTCCTTAGTGCCACCGTAAGCCAAAGGATACGGAAGGGAGCTTTGCTGGATGTCCTTGTCAATAATGGAGAGGGCGGCCAGCATTTCTGGGCTTGCCCCAGGAACAGGCACTTGTTCAATCTTCTCTGTGCCGTACTTCGCCTTCACCATAGTCCACGACTCGAAGGGGTCAGACTCGATGCTCTTTTGCCCGTCATCGCTGTAATAGACCAGCGATCCCGCAACAGCCTTCTTTGCCAAGTCCATGACCCACGAAATGTATTTATTTTGAGGCTCGTACAGCCCCCGTGACGAACTCCATACGGAGTCGCCCCTGTGTTCAATAGTTGTGAGATAGTTCTTCTGTTGCACTGTCGGCATAGAGCCGACAGCCTGTATATAGACGGGTACATGCCCTATCTTGTGAGGCGTAGGCTTTTTCGCAAAGATGTTGTCAACAATAACGCAGTTCAAGTCCTCGTCCCAGAAGTCTATTACTTCGGCTTCCTTGCCGTTTATCTTTATGGCGTATTCCCCCATGATTTGGGCCTTTGTAGCCCTGCGTTTGCGGGCTGCCCACAGGAGGCCGTCTCGCCCCATTTCCCATGTGCAATGAAGCGCATCCCAGGGTTGCACGTCAAAATGCACGTCGGTCTGACCCTTGGGCAGATAGACCAGTGCCCGCAGCGCACACCAGCCCCGCAGACACGTTAAAAAGCCTAACCCCTCTCGCAAAGGCGGTTCAGCCCGCTTGACCAGGTTTCTATCTACCGCCAACAGCGCACCGAAGATAAATAACTCTCCCTGTGACGCTCTTCTGCGCTCCTCCTCGTCAGCGTCGTCAGGCATCATAATCTGTATTTGCATATTGGCCTTGCCCAGCCCGTCAAGAACTTTGTCGAAGAAGTTGCGGGGAGCGCTCGACGTATAAGATTCATAGCCCTTACGCACCTTGCCAGACGGCCCTTTGGGCACGTAGTCCTTCATGGAAAAGAGGTCGAAGTCGTCCTCCATGCGGGTACGAAGTAACGTTTGCTGGCTTTCCTTTTCGTTTATGAGGGCAGTTATGTCGGCTATGCTGTCGTACATTATCCGAACCTTACAACTTCGGCCTTGCGGAGAGACGGAACGGACTCAGGCGCAAAGTCGCTGATGATGTACCGTTCTGAATCCATAAGGTGATAGCGGCTCTTGTCGTCTATTTCTTCCGTTGGCTTGTACTGCTCGTCCAGCACTCGACTGTATGACAGCTTCTCGTCCAGATATTCCAATAGGTCGTCGAATACAAAGAGCTTGTTCTGTTGATGCCAGCCGTACACCCGGTTGATACCAACCTCAACCTCTCGTTCTCGTGGCTTGGTTATCGGCCATCCTGCGACGGTGAACGATTCCCGCCATCCATCTTCGTGATTCGCCCCTCCCACACGCTTTACTATGTTTTCCCCACTGCTCATTGCCTTGAACTTCTGTGCGTGGTCAAAGGCCGACAGCCCCCCCGCCCTGTACTCCCTGTACGCATAAAGATACCCCGTTCCAGGGTCTTGTGCGTACCAGACGGCTGCGGTGTTGTTAGGTCCGAAATCGTGGCCTACGTACCTGGGCCAATTCGAATTGAGGGCAAATCGCTTGATCTTGCAGAATCGCTCGTCGAAAGAGTCGTAAATCAGTCCTGCGGGCTTAGTGAACATCCCACGATAGAACATATTGAATTTCCATGTGGGCAGCATAGCCCTGGCCCTGTTGTATTCTTCCTTTGGAAATGCTGGATTCGAGAGGGAGTCCACCTCAATGACTTCTATCGTCTTATCTCCATCCCTCGCCCTGTCTACCACCTCATTCTTCAGCCATCCCAACACGTAAGGCGTGGTGGTAATGAGGGTGCGTCCCATTGACAGGGAGAGCCGTCTCTGAACAGCGTCCCACGCCTCTCGCTTGAACTGCTTCTGCCCTGCCTCGTCCAGCCATGCGGCTTTAGCGGTGGCCGACTCAATGCTTTCAGGGTTCGTTGCCGAGCCGAATATCACTCGCCACGCAGAAGCGCCGTGTACTCGATCGTGAGACAAAAAGACCCTGTCGGACTCTTTCCATGTGCCAAGGTTGAGGAGGATGTCAAACAGATAGAGGAATTCGGGGAGCATTTTGAGCCGAAGTAGGGGAAACGTAGCGGTCACAGCCAGATAGTCGCCAGCGCCGCATCTGTCTATCTCTCGTTTGAGCCAGTGAGGCCCCCAACTTGTCTTGCCGCTCTGCGTGCCTCCCAGCATCAGGACAGTTCGAGCCTGGCTGTCCCACGCCTTTGTCTGCCCAGGGTGGAAGTTCACTCTGAGGCGTCCGCCGTCCACCTCAAGAAATTTTGTAGCAGTTACCAATTGAGCGCCCCTTTCCCCTAGATCCGGTTACGGGGCGCTCAAGGGCGCTCAACTATGCCGTGTTGCTTATAGCAATACCACTTTTCTCTTTGCCTGTCAATCCTCCGTATCACTTTTCCGTTTGGTGTGCGAACGAGTCAATCGCCACTATATGCGTAGGGTGTTGGCTCTAGCCGAGTACCAGCCTTAAATCCAATTAGGTGTTTGCACCACCTTATTGGGCTGATTGCGACAACACCCTACGCATTTTAACGTCGGGTAGGTGGCTGAGTGGTTTATAGCTGCGAGCTTAAAACTTGCCGAGGATCAAACCTCCGTGGGTTCGAATCCCACCCTACCCGCTTGCTTAAAGGATATACCTATGTTGGCAACAGAAACAACGCCAAAATGTCGTCAAAATAACTAGTCAATATCAGCAGGAGGTACAAAGTGAATAACGAAACAATACAAATCTATGAAAAACGCCTATCCAAAATCAATGAAATTAGGGATGCCTACCTAAAGGCCACTACAACGAACCCTTAGACTGCCCGCCTATTATTTCTGGCAACCCGATTAGCAGAGTCCGAGAGCCAATGGTTATTTCAACCCTATTACCATTAACTCTCACCTCTGCTAGTCCGTGGAAGAATTCGTTGAACTCTTCCACAAATCCTTTGACTGTAGTCGTTTTCATATTCTTCATTCCTCCGTATCACTTTTCCGTTTGGTGTGTGAACGAGTCAATCGCCGTGCTACAGGCTGCCCTTTTATCACTATGATGGTCTCATGCCACTCGCCACCATGCCTGTGCCTGACGAGCAATTCTCCTCGCTCGTTCACTCTGGCCGCTACTCGCTGGCAGTGGTCGCATTGATATGCTGTTTGTGGCATCGCCATGTTGCGGTTTCCTCACAGCGCAAAACGTAATACCTTCATGCGGGCGGTGGCAACATTGCTCTTTCCGCCATCGCCTGCCCATAGTCTTTTACGATTTCGACCTGCCTGATTGCAATAGGTTCACCATCAGGGCCTGTGAGTTCCTGTCGAATGTTTTCCCTGTACTTCCTTGGAAGGGCACCCTTGAGCAGGAAAATCAATAGCGTGTCCGAATATTGAAGCTCAGTGCCTACCAGCTTACCCAGATGATAAATACCCTTGCTCACCCCTTCAATGGCCCTTCGCCTGGCCTCCGCTTCCAGCGCCTCGGCGGCCTGCTCCTGCGCCTCAGCAAAGTCTGTTACATAGTGCGGGTCAGCGGCTAGCCAGTTATGATGCGTCTGGCGTGATATTCCTACAGCCTTTGCCGCATAGGTAATCGTGCCGATTGAGGCAAAAGCTTCGAGAAAGGCTCGCTTGCTGGCGTCCCGCAGTACTTCGGTGGTCTTTTTGTTCTTAGAGGTCACTTCATCACCTCCAACGGATTACAGTCCGCCAGTTTCTTTTCTTCTTCAAAAGCTTAGTGCCCTGACGAGTCGCCGCCATAGGCTCGGTCTGTACGTGACCCTGGCCCTGCACCGCCTGTGCTTGCCCGCCAGCGCCCCTTTGCCGTCGGCCTTGAAGCGCCCTGGTTTGCCGCAGAGGGAGCAGAGGGGCGTCCGCTCAAGAGCGCTCGGAGATGGCTCAAAATTGGGCCCTAAGCCCTCATTTACGAGATAATAGGTGCCATTGAGGTCTATTAGCGCCCCCCCTGGGTCTGCTCTGTCCTGGTTGGCTTTTGGGTCTGTCATACATGCGCTCCTTTCATAGCCTCTTTACCGCTTTTCGTTATCCCACTAGATAGCTCACTACAATGCCTACAATTAGCCCAATGGCCGCTATACTGAGTAGTCCGCCGACAAGCACCAGCCAGTACAGTTTCATGTCACCTTCCTGGTGATGCTCAAGACTTGCCCATTCTCTCCGTACTTTTTGACATATTCAGGGAGAACTTCAGGAATAGCCTCGCCTTCTCCCACCTCTGGCATATCGGGATGCTCTACCTGCAAGCGTACGAGGCCATGCTC
>Ga0209518_1000742_pt1 | contig 40398 bp, 37 predicted proteins | sample RifGroB1_FD_183993 | JGI IMG/M metagenome (GOLD analysis project Ga0209518, IMG submission 183993) | Groundwater microbial communities from Rifle, Colorado, USA - Groundwater B1 (SPAdes) (version 2) | ecosystem: Environmental > Aquatic > Deep subsurface > Groundwater | place: Rifle, Colorado...
AGATGGATTAGAGGTAAGAGAAGATGATATTAACTTTGCAAAAAAATATTTAATTGATAAAGAGATTACTCCATTAACTTTAAGTGAGGTTAAGGGCGAGTTAATAAAAGATGATAGATATGATATTTGTGTTAAGGGAGAAGTAAAGCAAATTTCCCAGGATTTTTATGAGGACTTAAAGGTTTTAGTTGTTGATATAGAAGTTTACGGAAGTCTTGGTGGTATTGAAAAAGTAAAAATATGGAATGGGCTTGCCTATATTCGTACACGAGATGATGTTGAGAGGAATTTTGGTGCGATTAAAACAGAGCTACACAGGATACTCGATGATTTAAACGAGTTTATATTAAATGGCGACGTTAAATTCAATTCAATTTTAGAAGTTTTGAGTAGCGAGCAGGTATCAGAGATAATTAGTAGAAATTTAGGAACTTATGTAGCATCAATAAAAAACATTGCAACCACTGATACAAACATCGAAGCAGAAATAAACTTATGGTGGAGATACGCAAAAAATGATTATCCAGAAGAGGACGACAGATATGTTGTTTTGTCGCGCATAAATTTACTTTATCTTATAAATAAGTTTTTGTTTGCCCATATTTTAAAATCCTACCAAAGCGACGCTGGTCGTATCGACGAAATAAGCGAGGGCACTTCTCTTTTGACTGGACTAGAAATATTTCAGTCGATCAGTGAGAAGGTTGATTTTTGGAATATATTTCAAACACAACCATTTGAAAAGTACCTTTCTTTGGAGGTATGGGCAGATATGATTGATTTTAATGGATTTTTGAAATCGTTTAATTTTCAAAATATTGAAAAAAATCTTCTTCACGACCTAATAGGATATACGGTTTATCGAAACAAGAGGAAGTTTGCAGGACAATTTACTACACCAAATAAATTGGCGAAGTTTATTGTTAAGCTCGCCCTAAAAAATAAAACAGGGGCAACGATTGATCCTTGTTGCGGTAGTGGAACTATCGCCAGAGAGATTTTCTTAGAAAAGAAATCTGCGCTGGGCGTTGACATCGCCCTTGATACAACTTGGGCAAGTGATAAATTTGCACTCCCTTTGCAAATGACTATGTTCAACATGGTTGATCCAGAGGCAATGGGCAAAATAATTCAAGTCTTCAAGGAAGACGCCACAAAACTAAGTGCTGGAAAAACACTCGAATTAAGAGACCCATTTAATGGACAGATTGTTGAGAAGGTGATTCCTACATTTGATTGTATAATTTCTAACCTTCCATTTGTGCGACAGGAAGATTTAAATGTATTAAACCCCGACACAAGTAAGATCAATGCTTTCATTGAAGAAAAAATTGGGTCAGGTACAGCACTGGACGGCAAAAGTGATTTATACGCATATCTCCCTTTTTATTTTTGGAGCATCTTAAAGAACGACGGGGTACTCGCTTTTATCATCTCTAATTCCTGGCTAGGAACTAGTTGGGGTCAAAAGTTCTTTAAAAATCTCACTGCTTTCTATGACATAGAGGCAGTGGTAACTTCTGGAAATAGTAAGTGGTTTGACAATGCTGATGTTGTGGCAAATGTTGTGATACTTAAAAAGAGAACGACCCTTGCCCCCAATGAAAGTTCAAGGATAAAATTTGTTGTTCTTAAGCAAAAATTAGAGGAAATTAATGAGGAGCAAATGAAAGAACTTATTGCTGTAATTTCACTCAGAGATCAGGTTGATGAGGATGACATTCTTGTAAATTCATACTCACACGCAGAAATACTGGAGCTTGAAGGTTTTGGATTAAATTTGAATAGTTTATTTACAGATAATCGTTGGGTAGCCACTCTCCGTCCTTTCATGATTAAAGCATCTTCATTGTTCGAGATTGCTCGAGGAGAACGCCGAGGATGGGACCCTCTATTTTATCCAGACGATACTAGCTCGATTGAAGCCGAGTTTTTAAAGCCTGTTCTAAAAACTCCGCGTTCAATAAATGGTTTAATCGCCAAGCCAGATGCACTAGCTTTTTGTTGCACAAAGAGCATCGAGGAGCTAGAGCGAGCAGGTGCACATGGAGCACTAAATTGGATCAGGAGTTTTGAAGACAAGCTAAACGGAACAGAAGTTCCGCTACCTATCGCTTTAAAAAGAGCGAACACAAATTGGTATACAATGACACCAAGTACGATGGGGGAAATTGTTACGAGTATCAATTTTGGTGATAGACTCTTTTTTGCAAAATTTCCTGCACCAACATTTGTAAACCAGAGATTGGTGCGTTTTACAAGAAAAAATAATGATACTGACATTGAAATGTGCCACGCTTTACTCAACAGCACGCTTGGACTTTTTTATATTGAGGCTTTGGGTACCGGTAGAGGGCAAGGGGCGCTAGACATGAGTAAAGATAAATTAGAAAAAGATTTATTTATGTTAGATCCTTCGCTTTTTAGTGATGTACAAAGGCTAGATATTCTTGAAAAATTCAGGGCAATTAAAGAAAGAGACATACTAGACCTTGAAGACGAGCTAACACAAGCAGATCGAAATGCTCTTGATGAGGCAATACTTGGAGCAATTGGACTATTAGAAATAAAAGAGAATATTAAAAAAGCATTATTAGATCTCTATCGAATTAGGAGTTCTGTGCAGAGCACAACATAAAAAGAATAATTATGATAAAAAAGATAACAATAACAAAAGAAAGCAAATCTATTCCGAAGAATTTTGAATTAGAACTAGGGCAATTGACAGTTATTACTGGTGAGAATAATTCTGGGAAAACTAATTTTATTAGGGCCGTGTGGGGCCTAAAAGGTGTCGAATTCCTTGATGAGAATGGGGAAAAATTGGAACCAGAGATTGTTTACATTGCAGCTGAAAATATCAACCCATCTGATAATGAATGCAAGACTTCCACCAAGAGTAGCGGTTTAATTGAAAACTTATCAAAATTATTTTCTAATCTAGAGGTTAAGTTTAATTTAGAGAATAAAAAAAATATTATCAAAGATATTGAAGATTTAATAGATAGAACAAATAAAAACCTTGAAAATTTTTCTGGAAAAACCAAACATCAACTTGAGATAGAGACCAATGATGAGATTGATTCTAGTACCATTATACAGGCATTGATTAAGAGTATTACGGGAAAAGAGGATGGAAAAGAAAGAAAGCTTAGCGAGTTAGGACAAGGTACACAAAGAATAATTGTGGCATCTATTTTGAAAGCATATGTAGATATTTTAATTGAGAGAAAAAAGCATACCGAGAAACCAATACTAGTTCTTTTTGAAGAACCTGAAATTTATCTGCACCCTAAACTTAAAAGAACACTTAACGCAACACTAGAAAAGATTGCGGAACAAGAGAATCATCAAGTTATAGTAACAACCCATGATCCATATTTTGTTTTTAAAAATTTTGATGGATTAGAAAAAACTATTTTTTCCTTTATGAAGGAGAGTGAGGTTACAGAAGTGTTACCTAAAAAGATAATCTCAGGAATAGAAGATGAGTTGCTGTTCATTTTTCTATATAGCTTAGTGGAAGAAAAAAATAGAGAATTTTTAAGAGAAAATTTGGATGGGTTTAAAAAAAGAAAATATTTTGAAGATGGCAAAAAGCCATGTGATAAAGATGATTTGGTTTATATTAGGCACCAAATTCATCATTTAGGAGATAATCCGTTTACTATTGGGTTAGTTTCTGAAGAGCCGAAGAAAGATGAGAGTAAAAATTTTTACACAGAGGAAGAACTAGCTGGAGCTATAAAAATGATGAGTAAAATGCTTGGTCGTGAGACTAATGGAATAACAGCTTAAAAACTTATTTTCTCGCCTTAAGGCGAGAAAATAAGTTTTTAAGAGCCTGTACTTTGTCCTTGAAAGTGAGGTCGTATGCTTCAAAGAACACCTGCTGACTCTTTTCAATACCCTCCGCAAGATAGTCGGTATTGTACGCCGAAAACACCTCAGAATTGCCCCAGTATCGCTTCTCGCTGATTGGCTCTTTCGTTTCGTCTACTGTTTCGCCTGTCATTTCTTGAAACTCATAGCGCGCGAAGCGTGGACACCCAAATAGGGTAGCGAGCTTCACGCATTTGTAGAATCTGTTTACATTTCCACGAGCTGAAACTTGAATCGCGGTTGGGCGTTGTGAAATGATGTTGAGCGTGCGGTGGTAGTGGCGTGTGTGAAGAATGAGTCGGCGTTTTGCTTTTGAAAACCGCGTACCCTCATATGAGTCGAACATATCTTGCCCCTCGTCAAAGAATATATGGCAGTCGTTCAATCCTGAAAGCCACTCAACAAGCTCGCCTGTGCTATCAAAAGAGTGTGTCTGTCCACACTGACACGGCTTCGCGGTGTCAGTGTCGAAGTAGTGCAGATTTTTAGCACAAGGGATACGGTAAAATCTTTTGCGAAAAAGAAGCGTATTCATAATGAGCATTAAGAATGACTCTCTGTCATCAAAATCATTTACCAGTATGTGCCAGTTTGCATATATGACTTTGCCTTGCTTCAAGAGGTCAATAATATCCGAAGTCGCGGCATAGGTCTTACCATTTCCGATGAGCCCATAATACATATTGATCGAGCCCTCTGATGCAGAAAATATGTCTAACAAATCGCTCGCAAGCACTTTTTCCCCTATGCTACCTACCTCCTCTAATTGAGTAAAAAGATTTTGTTGTTCCATATTATTGTATTTTTTTAATGATGACTTTGCGCCCTGCTTTCCTGCATGTACGAGCACGCTCGCGCGCCTCCTCAAGTGTTTTGACGGGGTAACCAACAATGCAACGATTTTCTAAATCTTCGACGATATACATATTAGTTGAGATGAGCGGGTACATGGTGCCCGAGGATAAACTTGAGCCCGAGCATGATGAGCTCAAAAGGAATGACGACAAACAGGAATAAATCCCATGCGGTCTGCGCGTAGGGAAATGTCGCCATAAATGCGTTCCATGTCGTTACCATAGAAAGCAAAGTATCCGAAAGTGTTTGTCCCACTGTCGGAAGCGATGCAATGGTGACATTAGGCACGACGGATAAAATACCGTTCACGATACCCGTAAAAAAATTGATGAGAAAATCAGTGATCATGGTTTTTTGTTCTTATACAGCCACTCTTTGTATCGGTAGCGTTCTGCTTCCGCACTACTGAATGACTTTGAGCGCATGTCTTGCGTGTCGGTGTTCATGTGTCCGAGATCAGGAACAATATGCGAGCCAACGATGCGCGCGATGATGTAGAACACCACCGCAAGATACAGCACGATGTTCCAGTAGTGTGAGGTTATCTCATAAAATGTCTGCGTACTTGGCGCGCTCTCATTGTTAAAGATTGTGCTCGTCGCGTTGAGGACGGGGTCAAGAATATGCGCGAGGTCTATGTGAATATGAGCGCCACCACCAGGAAGTACGCTTGGGAGAGTGGCGTCAACAACGACCAAAGAACTTTCTGTACTCGTGGAGACAATCGTTACAAAATCAGTGATGTAGCCGATAGGGAAGCGGTACTTGAGATTATCTGCCGAGAGCGTGCTCGAGAGTGTTTCCTGTGATGTTACCGAGGGGTAAAATGTCACACCAAAAGCATTTCTGATGTGGCATGGGAGATCTAGTGCATCACATGTTTCAGGTGTCCAGCCTTGTGGTGTGAATGGCGCGCCTTGGCTTATCTGCCCGAGGTCAAACTCATGCCACGGGCTCCATGGGAGCGATTGTGTGTTGTCAAATGCGGTCAACTTCACGCGTGCTCGATATTGTCCGACATAGGGGAGTGTGCGGTCAAAAGAAAATGTTTGATCGGGATTTGCGGGGCAACTATTGAAAGAGAATGGGGTGATGTTGAGTGTCTGCGCCTGTGTAATGCTTTGCACCTCGACTGTGATCTCCTTGTAACACAAAGACTCCGCATGATATGAGCCAATGAATGTGATCGGATTTTGAATGTAAGTTTGAGGGTATGGAGCGGTGAGCGTCAAAGAATCGGGAGCGGACGAACTCATGTATGTTTGAAAATACAACTCGCCTCCGCCTGTATAGGGGAGCTCGTTTGCATATGCGTGCCACACATTCGTACCGCCTGTGCCTGTCGTTCCATAATAGGAATACTGCCATCCGAATTGCAAATATGCGTTCGCTGTGTTGCTTCCGAGCACATGCGTAATTCCCCAGAAATATGTATGTCCTACGATAACATTGAACCCATAAGGAATGACAAAATTTGTCATCGTAACGGGGTACGAATTTGATATTGGAATACTTGAAGCCAAGAGTGATGTTGAGGTAGCAAGTACTGTTCCGAATGATGTCATCTGACCACTTCCATTGGTTGTCGGAGCTTCATACAAATTTAAGCGCAAATACCCATCAATCGGTTGGCTGGAATATGAAAACAAGCCAACGGATACGCTTGATAGGTGGTATGTTGATGTCGCTATCCATGACTGCCCACCCATGAAATTCAAGAATTGATCAGTCGTTGATGCACTCATGCCATCAACAGTACTTCGTGCGTAATTTATCGTGTACCCGCCATTGATTGCGGTCGTGAAGCTCTGCGCCAAAGTATCCGCAAAGGAGATCTGCGGAGCAATGAAAAACGCAATGATGATGAGAAAAATCTTTTTCATTTTTATATTCTCTTTTTCAATTTTCTCTTTAATGAAATCTGATTTTTAATTTTGTTTTGAAATCCGTATATATCCATTTCTTTTTGAGACATTGGATTTATCAACCTAGATAATTTTTTAGCAAATGGAAATTTTTTCATATCGTGTGTCGCTTGTATCTGGGAACAAACCCACGCAATACTTGCGCTTTCTTTTTGCGTTCGCGTTTTGCGGGTTGTAATTTTGTTTTGTTGGGCATATACTTGAACTGTGAATCCGATCCGAAACGCCTCCCATATTGGGGGGCTTTTTGTTTGTTTAGCGACCGAAGCCGGTAAACTTGTGGGCAAGTTTCCACATGAGGGCGATGAAGCCGATGACCAAAAGGTATGGCCAAGAAACTTGGATCAACCAAAGCCCGAATGATACGGCGGTACCAATCAAAGACACAAACACGCTGTAAATTGTGCTTGCATTAAGACCTGTTGCCGCGAAAACTGCGGTACTTGATGCGTCGAGTGCTGGCATGATGAATTACCAAACCTTGAGAAAATGGCGACGGTTGCCCTTTTTCGCCCAAGGCGAAAAAGCGCGCGATATACTGTGCGCTCTGCGGTTGTGGTTTTTAAACCAACGAGCTCTGCCTGATATTTTCATAAAGGTATATATTTATACGCCACACCGAGCGTGGCTAATCTCCGCCCTTTGCAAGACCTCTCTCGTGCGCTTGCGCGCTCGTGATAGGCCCTACGCTGTCTCTCACCTTAATCCAACATGGGATAGGGGAGACAGCGTAGGACTTACCACTTAAAACGAGAGAGAAGCTTAATAATCATGTATACAAAAAGTGCAACGAGGGGAGCCCATACAGCCAAAAGAATTGTGTCTTGAGTGATCATATGATATTTTTGATAATGTCCGAGATGAACTTAAAGCCCATATCAACAAACTTAAAAAGCAGGATACCGAAGCCAAGGGCAAAGAAAACAAACAGTGCGTAATAAATGAAAATTAGTGCCATGGTTTTTTATTAGTCATGTTGTTATACACAAACCCGACGACCATGAGGAACATGAGGGAAATTAAAATCGTCAAAAGGAATGAAAGGTTGCCCGCGTCCTGTACAAAAAGGGGACTTGTTGAGGTACTAACAACGGTAGCGGTAAGATCGCTAAGAGGGTCGAGCGTGGTACTGGTATCGCGCTCAACATAATTCACAACAACAGATGCTTTATCATTCCCAGTTTTTTGAATGTTAATCGTACTAAAGCAAATATAATTTATTGGGACATAAGAAAAATTAGTAGCATAATTCCGTGCAAGTACTGTAGTACCACATCTTAGGTCTGTATCAGATGCAATATTTTGCTGTTGTATCGCTACCCCTAAAATCGTTTTTGCAGTCGTTGTATTCACTAAGACGGTATTAGCAGTTCCTTGTACCTCTATTTGTATAGTCTTGGTATCTGACGGCAATGTTTGTGCATAAACAGGGAAGACATTCACAACAAGCGAGATGAGCAAGATCACTGTCGCAATGGCAATACTCTGCAAAATGTATTTGTGTTGTTTTCTCATTGCTTTCATATATTGCGATGCTCTTTACGGATATGCTTATCAAGATCACAAGGGTTATCAAATTCGTCTTTACAGAAAGTACAACCAAAGTACCAACCTTGGCACGAGCACTTTTTGTTCACGACAATTCTTTTCTTTTTTCCTTTTAAAGGCATTTTGGAATGTTTTATGAGTAGAGAGTGAATAATTGTTGATAACTCTGTGGATAGAGAATTTCAGATAGGTAGAGGTATGGCTGGGTTCCTTTATAAAAAAGGAAAGGGGGTCTGGGGGAAAACCACGACCATAAAGTCGACCAGACGAAAAAACCACGCAAGTTTTACGCTTCGTTCAAGACGCTACCACTAAAACCTTTCGGTAAACGCGTAGTACCGCCTCAAATATAGATCGGCCGATCGAATGTTTTTAAACAGGGAACATTAACCAACTCGCTTTTTTAAAAAAGAAAGCGACCCTCTCTACATGCTGTTTTATATAGGGGAGGTGTATCTAGTATATGTCGCACAATATATCTTTTGCGACGTAAATATCAAAAGTAGTGCAGGAAGCTATATTAACCTAGATTCACCTCTTACTTCCCGAGTCCACTAAAACTAGTCCAGAGATATATAATAAGTGGCTTTATGTACGATGTGTACGCTACTACAAATATATTCCAAATCTTTTGAACGATTGGGTGTTCAAAAAAAGTTCGTAAATCTATATTAAAATACCCAAGCAAAGCTATAACAATAATTGCTAATAAAACAATTTGAACAAATCCTTTACTCTGATTTTTGATCCTCTTTTTCATACTTTATATTCTACTCTGTATTCTATAAGTAATCCATTGGGTCAAGATACGCGTTGATCGCTGCAAGTGGCATTGTATATGTGCGCCCGCCACATGACTTACTTGGTAGTTTTTCGACTTTCACTGCAGCCGCCGCAAAAACAGTTAGGTGTAAATGTGGTCCAGTTGAATAACCACTATTGCCACTGTAGCCTATAATTTCTCCAGTATCTACCGTTTGCCCATTAGCCACCTTCACTAATGAGAAATGCGCATAGAGGCTTGCAAGGCCGTTGTTGTGACGAACGAGAACCCATTTGCCATAAGACGCGCCAGGACAAGTCAAATCTGTGTCGCCCACACCAATTATCGTCCCGGAAAGCACGGACTTTACGGGTGTACCAACACTAGCACGAAAATCCGTACCATTATGTGTGCCGGATGCATATAGTCGTCCCGATGAGCTTGTTTTGCCAAATTGCTGTGTGATAAAAACTTTATCTAGCGGAGCTGAAAATACTTTTGTTCCGCGTGGTGGAATCGATGTCGGATCAAGAATAAATTTCAACGTTGATTCATATTCACGGAGCTCTTTCTCAAGAGCTTCCTTTGTCGCGAGCTTTTCTTTGAGGATTTGCTGGTATTTCGATTCCTGATTGCTTGTTTGTGTAAGAAGTTTTGTTGTCTGTTTTTTATTATCCTCTGTAATTTTTTTTCTATCGCCGAGCTCATCTTTGAGATCTACAAGCTTTCCTTTTTCTACTTTCTGTTTTTTGCTCTTGTCCTCCAGTTCTTGCTTAAGCGCCTTTACCAATTCTACATTCTCCTTTACCGTGTCACTAAATTGCTCCAAAGCATCAAGGTCACTCCAGAGACCAGAAAAGCTCTCGTTAGACAAGGCAACTTGAGCTAGTGACTGTTCGTCACTTTCATATATTGCGAGAATCGCCTCTCTAAGCGCTGCAACACGCGCATCAATTTCATCCTCCTTGTAGGAAATTTCTGAACCAAGTTGACGAATTCTCAAATCTGTTGTATCTACCTTTGTTTGCGTAATTTTTATTTCTGCCTCCAATTTCTTGCGCGTTACATCAAGAGCGGCAATCGCGTTTTTAAGAGTCCTCTTCTTTGCAGAAAGCGTCGTTATATCACCTTGATATTGCTGTATTTCTTGCTCAAGTTTTTGAATGATGCTTGTCTGGGTCGCGATTTTTTCTTGCAATTCCTCTGCGGTCTGCGCACTCGATAGTAACGCTGAGCCAAATGTTCCAGCTAGTACTGCCAAAATAATAGAAATTTGTGCAAATAATGTACGCATCAGTGATAATTTTACGACAATAAGAGTTTCATAGCATATTCAATGCGACGTATTGTTGCTTCCTTTCCCAATATACTTGCGAGAGTAAAAGGGTCTGGTGACTTTTCACGCCCTGATAGAGCAAAACGCATCGGCCACAGCACACTCCCCCGCCCTACTTCTGTAGCGTAGTTCCAAACAGCAGTTTTTATCGTTTCTGGCGTAAAAAATGCGTCATCAATATCATTAAGGAGAAATAGGACCTTCTTTAATTTTTGCGAGGCAATTATCGGGTCTTTTTCGTCCTTCCATAAGGCCCCTTCTCGCTCGTACATTGGATCCACAAAAAAATAATCATATTCACCAGATTCTGCAAGGGTACTGACCTCTTCAAAAAAAGAGATATGTTCAACAATAATAGGTATCATCTTTGAAAAAATCATTGGATTATTTTTTGCATATTCCTTCAATGTTTCAGTAAGGCGCAAAAGTATTTCATTCGCCAACTTTTCTTGCGTAAGAGTTTTTATGTAAAATTTATTAAGCCATTTTAATTTATCTATGTTAAAAACAGCACCACTCTTTTGAATTTTTGGAAGCGAGAAAAGTTTGATCATTTCGGCTATAGATACGATTTCTTGGTCATTGCCTGGGTTCCACCCCATTAGTGCAACAAAGTTGATTATCGCCTCTGGTAGGTACCCTTCTTCGCGATATTCAGTAACTGCTAACGCACCATGACGCTTTGAGAGCTTTGACTTGTCTGGAGCGAGAATCATTGGCAGATGCGCATATATTGGCCTTGGCGCCCCGAGTGCCTCCTGAATTAGTATTTGTCTTGGGGTATTCGAAATTGCATCATCGCCACGAATGATATGAGTTACTCCCATCTCAAAGTCATCAACAACTACTGCAAAGTGATAGAGTGGCGATTCAAAGTCCTTTGCTATAACAAAATCACCTAGCTCTGTGGTATCAAAAGAAATATCGCCACGCGCCTCATCGTGAAAGGTTACGACTCTGTTTGGATTCTTGAAGCGAAGAACCTCCGCGCGCTCGCCAGGCTCCTTTGGTTCTTCTTTTGAAAGATATACAGCTCCTTTTGCAATAAGGTCAATAAGGTGTTTTTTATATATGGGAGATCGGTCTGACTGGCGATAAAACTCATCGTGATTCAATCCAAGCCAATTTAATCCATCAAGAATATTGTCCTCAAACTCTTTTTTTGAGCGTTCTTTGTCGGTATCTTCAATGCGAAGAATAAATTTACCATTATTTTGTCTAGCGTAAAGCCACGAATAAAGTGCTGTGCGCACGGATCCAATATGTAGCACTCCTGTTGGAGATGGTGCAAATCGTGTAATTACTTCTGTCATATTTATTTTAAGGCCTGATGTCGCAAAAGCACAGCGACTATTTGCTCTGCTATTTTTTCTGCAGAGTCCGTGCGCGCGAATGCTTTTGCACTTTCCTTCATTTTATCGCGCTTTTGCGTATCAGCCATCAATTGCTCGATTTCCGACATCAAAATATTTGGTCCTAGATTTGCTTCTTCAATAACAACGGCACCGCCAGCGCGAGCATACGCAAATGCATTGTTGCGCTGATGGTCACCGACATGATTTGCTATTGGAATCAATATTGCTGGAACCCCCCATGCAGCAATTTCAAATATTGCCGATCCTGCCCTAGAAACGACGATAGTTGCAACCTCAGCGGCAAGTTTCATTTTTTCAGAATCCATGTAGCCGTATATATGGTAACGCGACGCATTTGGATTGCCGCCTAAAAGTCCCATTACGGTCATTTCCACATCCGCAATGTTTGCTTCACCAGTCTGATGAATGATCTGGTATTTTTCAACAAGACGCGGTGCCAACGTCTCTATTTGGCTATTTATAATGCGCGCCCCTTGCGACCCACCAAGAACAAGCAAAACTGGGACATTGGGATCTAGGCCAAGCTCCTTGAACGCATCTTTTCCTGATGGTTGGAGTATTTCATTGCGAATCGGATTTCCTGTGAGAGCTGTACGACCTGCTGGGAAATATTGTGCGGCCTCTGCGTATGATATGGCAATTTTTTGTGCGAATTTACCTGCCCACGCATTCACGCGCCCAGGGACACTGTCTGATTCGTGAATAATAACAGGAATTCTAAAAAAACGTGCGACAAAAAGTACGGGAAAACTTGGAAATCCACCTTTACCAAAAATCACATCTGGATATAGTGAAAAAATCTGGAAAAATGCTTTTAGTACACCCCACGCCATTTTAAAAACATCAAAGAAATTTTGTATAGAAAAATATCCACGCATCTTGCCAGCTATAACTGGCTTAAAAATTATTTTATTATCATACAAAAGCCTCTCATTGTATGGCTCTGTCGACATGTAGTAAAGCTCTACTTTAGCGATTTTTTCACGCTCGAGCATTTTATTTAGTTTTTCTGCCACTGCAATGATTGGGTAAAAGTGACCACCACTGCCACCGCCAGTAAATAGTATTTTCATTTTATAATTATCGTAACTTAGAAATATTTAACATAATACCGATCTCAAGAAATGCAAAAAGTAGAGCAGTACCTCCGTGACTCACAAATACGAGCGGGACACCAGTTAATGGTATTAGCCCGAGCATTGCCGCAATATTCGCAAAAGACTGCGATACTATAAGTATAACAATTCCGACAGCTAAAAGCGACCCAAACATATCATGAGCTCGACCAGCTATTTGGATACCTCTAACACCAAACAAAAGGAATAATACTATTATGATAGCTCCTCCAATAAACCCGAACTCCTCCCCCACTACAGCAAAAATCGAGTCACCAGTAGGCTCTGGGAGCGAACCAAATTTTTGTATACTTTGACCAAAGCCACGACCAGTGATGCCTCCTGACCCTATAGCAAGCATAGATTTTTGAATCTGATAGCTTGCTCCTTGTGGGTCGTGTGATGGGTCGAGGTATGTGAGGATTCGCTCGCCAACATATGGGCGCGCAATGGCGAGTAGGCCAACAGCAAAAATGCTTACAACAACAATAATAAGAAAATGACGAATTTTCATTCCTGCAGCAAGAAGCATCGCAACTATTGACGCAAAAAGTACAGCAAATGTGCCTGTGTCAGGCTCTGAAAGCAGTATCAACGCTGGGAAAAATAATATTCCAAAAGTTACACCAAGTGCATATTTCAGTTTACTAATCCGCTCTTTAAAAAGAGGAAGGAGTGCGGCAAAGTAAGTGATTGTGCCAAGCTTCAAAATTTCAGAAGGTTGGAAAGAAATAAAGCCAAGGTCAATCCACCTTTTTGCACCACCATGCTCAAGTCCAACGCCTGGGATAAACACGAAAAACGAAATAACAATTGATCCAATAAAAAAATACAGTGCATTTTTTTGTAGAAACTTCAGTGGCACCTTGAACGTGACTATTGTTGCAATAATTACCCCAGCAAAAAGTCCTAGGATTACTTGATCAAACAAGAGGTCCTGCAAAGAAAACCCCTTCCTTGCAAAAAGCCCAAACGAAGCTGATGTAAAAACAAAAAGTCCTACTAGCGCAAGGAGGATTGTGATACCAAGAAATATTTTATCTAGCGACTGTTTCTTTTTCATTATTGTGTCATCCAACCAAGGCGATTATCGTGCCTATTACCGCAAGGACAACAGACATGACCCAATATCGCATTACCACCTTGTATGGTGGCCATCCTTTTGCCTGGAAATGATTGTGTAACGGTGCGACTAAAAAAACTTTTTTACCGTTACGATACTTTTTTGAAATAATCTGAATTATACTCGAAGCGCTTGTCGCAATAAGCAATAATGCAATAACGGGAAGTACGAGAACAGTGTTTGTGAGAAAGGCTACAACGGTAAGCGACGTGGTAAGGGCCATAGTTCCTGTTTCAGAATTGAAAAATCTCGCCGGCGGTATATTGAACCACAAAAAAGCAAGAAGTCCGCCAACAACAACACTAGAAAATGCAGCGAGGTCAATTTGCCCCTGAGCAAACGCTATTACCGCATATGCTGCAAAAATAGATGCAAATACACCACCAGAAAGACCATCAATTCCATCAATAATCCCGCCAGAATAAATACCTATCATGAAAATAATAAAGAGCGGAATAAACCAGAGCCCCAGGTAAACATCCCCGCCAAACGGTATATGCACACTATTCATTCCGAGCTTTGAATAAAACCACCAAGCACCAACTGCGCCCAGAAGGAATACAAAGAGTAACCTCGCGCGAAGGGATAGCCCGCCACCTAAATACGTCCCAGCTTCGCGACAAACAAGGTAATCATCAATTAGTCCAAAGATACCTCCTGCCATAAGCGTAAAAAGTGGCAACCATGTTTGATTGCGAGAAAGAAACGAAAGTTTTTCAAAAATACTGCCAGGAAAAAACAGAGAAAGAAGAAAGAATAGGAATGTTGTTACAAACACCGATTTCCATATCACTACCCCACCCATCCTTGGAGTCTTTCGCTCCTCGTCATTATGAAGCCTGCTTGAGATAGTCGCTTCCCTGCCATCCATGGTTAGCTTCACGCTCGATTTTTTCCACATCTTGTGACGATAAAGAAAGTCTGTGAGAATTGGAGTTATGGCAATACCAACAAAAAATGCCATGGCTGTAGGAAGTAAAATTTTAACAACATCAATAGGCATAGTAATATTGTTATATTATAACAACAAGACCGAGAAAACAAAAATTCACTACGAATGTATGTTTTTAGAAGCTCCCAACTTCGCGTGACGCATAGACTAACTTCTGAACATCATCAAATCGCCCTTTGTAGCCTGAACCAAGCACAACAATCAATACTGGGTCCCCTATCCCTCTATCAAAGATAACCGTCAAATTACCTCCAGACATATCTGTGAACCCAGTCTTTGATGCAATGAGCCCAGGAATACTTCCGACAATCTCATTTGTATTTGGTAAAATATGCGCAATGTTGTCCTGAGAATAAATACGAGCGTCTTTATGTGCGGTGATTTCCACAGTCTCAGGATATTTCCTCCATAATTCCGCAAAAAGGATTGCTACATTGCGAGCTGAGCCATAACCACCATTTTGAGAATCACTCACATCGAGCCCAGATTCGTTAAAAAATTCCATTTGCTCAAGATTTAGCAGACCCGCTTTTTCATTCATTTTTTGTATAAAAACTGCTCGCTTGGCGTCAGTATCATCCCCTTGGCCAAGCAGCCCAGACACAGCATGCGCGGCATCGTTCGAGGAAACAAGGAGCATTACATTTAATATGTCACCAAGGCTCCAGCGTTCACCAGGATGAAGTCCTGAGTCTCCCATAACAGAAAGGTCGTCCTTTGTAATCGTAGCAACAAGGTCCTTTGAAAGATTTTCACGCGCAATGAGTGTTGTCATTAGCTTTGTTATTGAGGCAAGAGGAAGCCTTTGATTTTCATTTTTTGCGTACAAAACAGTTCCTGTTTTTAATTCAATCACATATGCCGCGTGCGCCTCTAGTGAAATTGTTTCAAACGGGTTTGTGGTTTTTACAGAGCGAATCTCCTCAATCCCCTCGCTCCTTGTTTGAGCTTCTGCCCCCAAGGCAAATGAAAGCAACCCCTGTATGAGGAGCGCGATACCTGCCGTGCCACCAAGTACTATTGCAAGCGCACGATACCTCTTTGCAACAATTTTTGCTCTATTCTTCTTCGTGTCCATGATCCTTTTCTGTGTCTGATTGCTTAAACTCCTCGACTGCTTTTTTTATTTCTTCGTACCCTGGTAAATCAGAAACCTTACTTACTCCCATATACGAGAGGAGCTCAAATGTTGGCTGATACGCTGTACTCCTTCCTCCCTGATCAACTTTTTCAATGAGCCCACGCACGAGCAAATTTCGCAAAATATAATTTGAGTTCACACCGCGAAGATAGTTGATTTCGCTCCTCAAAATTGGTCCTCGGTAGAGCACCGTCGCTAGTGTCTCAAGACCTGCCTTGCCAAGCTCCTTGCTGAGATCCTCCTTTAGAAGCGCCTCGATCATTGGGCCCATTTGTGGAGCTGTGCCAAGCATGTACTCGTTAGCATTTTGCATTAAAATTATTCCGCGACCTGAGAGCTCCTGCCTAAGGACATCAAGACCGTGTAGCGCATCCTCCTCCGAAACACCCAATGTTTTTGCCAAAAAGCTTACGGTAACAGGCTCACCTTTAAAAAATAGCAATGCTTCGATTTGTCGAGAAATTTCCATACGAGTCAGTATAACACACATCAATTAGCGCCATAATTTGGCGTATCTAGCACCTTGGTCTCGATTTGTATATCGTCGTCATTTTCGCCCTGAGTTACGGCAATTATCCCCTGTTTTACAAGTTCAAGCATCGCAAGAAAACTTACAATCACATTAACCTTTTCCTCTTTTCCTACTCCTGCAAAATCCTTAAAACTCATCTTTAAACTTCCCGTGATGCGAGTCGTTAGCCTATCCATCATCTCCTCAAGTGAAATAACTTTCTTCACTACAACCTTTGGAAGGGTGATCTTTTTTGGAAAGTGCGCTATCACATCTCGCATCGCAGAAAAAATACTTTTATCTGTAACCTCTTCACTTGGAGTAAAAACAATTTCTTTTTCGCGTGCCTGCCCTTTTGGAAACAAAACATTTGCGCCAAACATTTGCTTTACATTAATAGAGAGTTCTCGTATTTTTTGGTACTCTTTGAGACGACGCTCAAGTTCGTCAATGTCTTGCGTTTCTTCATCTGTTAAAGAAAGTGTTGGTAAAAGCGATTTTGATTTAATGAGAATTAGTGTCGAGGCGACAATAAGAAAATTTGATACAAAATCAACAGGCATTTTCTCAAACTGTTTCAAGTGCGCAATGTAGTCGTCCGCCACCTGTGCTAGTGAAATCTCATTGATAAAAAGCTTGCGCTTTTCAACAAGGTCAAGTAGGAGCTCCAGCGGCCCCTCGAATACATCGGTTTTGATTTGGTAGTCGGAAGAAGGCATTATTAAAATTAATAATTACATTTTTCTATTGGTTGCAATCCCGAGCTCTTGAAGTTGCTCCGCGCTAATTTCTGATGGAGCTTCCATCATAAGGTCGCGACCTTCGCCAGTTTTTGGGAATGCGATTACTTCGCGAATGTTTGGCTCATTCGTGAGAACGGAGAGAAAGCGGTCTAGACCCCATGCGATCCCTCCGTGTGGTGGTGCGCCATACGAGAACGCATCAAGCATGTGTCCAAAATTTTCACGAATACCTTCTTCTGTGTGCCCCATAATTTCAAGAACTTTAATGAGAGCCTCGGGCTGATGATTTCGAATACTTCCACCTCCAATTTCAAAACCATTGAGAGCGACGTCGTACTGTGTAGCCAAAATTTCCCCAATCTTCTCTTTGTTCATAAGCCACGCCATATGCTCTGGCATTGGTGCTGAAAATGGATTATGGGTAAATGTCCATCCTCCATTCTTATCTTTTTCAAAAAATGGAAAATCGATGACCCAACAGAAAGCAAGCAGATTTGGGTCATTTTTATCTTCGCGCATATCGGGTTTATCATTACCATATTTCTCCATCGCTTCTTTGTAAGTAATTCGTGGAAATGGAATTGTTTGAATTCTTTTTTCTGGTGTGAGTGTTTGCACAAGCTCAATCAAAAGCTTTTCATTGAGCTCCATAATTTCCTCCTTGGTCGCAAATGAAATCTCCATATCAAGCTGAGTAAATTCTGGCTGTCGATCACCACGAGTGTCTTCATCGCGCATACAACGCGCAATTTGAAAATATTTTTCCATCCCCGCAACCATAAGAAGCTGTTTATACTGTTGAGGTGACTGTGGTAGCGCATAAAACTTTCCTTGTTCGATGCGCGACGGAACAACATAGTCACGAGAGCCTTCTGGTGTAGACTTTGTAAGAAGCGGAGTTTCAATTTCTATAAACCCATTTTTTGAAAGAAAATTGCGGGCATAAAGCGTAGCATCATGACGCAGACGCATATTGTGCTGAAGACGTGGGCGACGAAGATCAAGGTATCGATATTTAAGGCGTGTTTCCTCGCCAATTTCATGTCCATCCGATGTTACATCCATCGGTGGTGTTTGTGCTTCGTTCAATACTTCAACGCTCAAAACCTCAAGCTCGATATCACCATTAAGCACACCTTCTTTGATATTGCGCTCGGGGCGCTTGTTTATTTGCGCAGACACACACACAACCCACTCAGGACGCACACGCTGTGCAACCTCAAGCGCCTCGACATGATTAGGGAGAACCACAGCCTGCACCTTGCCACTCATATCACGTAAATCCAAAAAAACCATTTTTCCTTGATCGCGACGAACGTCCACCCACCCTTTAACAATGACTTCCTTCCCAACATAGTCTTTTAAATCTTTAATGTATGTTCGTTCCATAATATTTAGTGATAAATTTCTTTTTTAACTTCTTCGAGTGCTTCATTGTGTGTCTCATTTGCCGCCAATCTTTCTAGTATCGATGGATTCTCTGATACGAGTTTTCCAAAATCGTTTGCATGCTCGCCGATCCATGTGACTAGGTCTTGTCCTGACTCCTCTGCGAGCTCTATTTGTGTCATATTGCGAGCCTGCTGAAGCGACTCGCTGTGCCACTGCTCATCCATGTTTTGTTCTATATTTCCCATATTGTTTGTTTTTATTTAAAAGTCAGTCCAACTTTTCCACGCACATCATCCATCATCCTTTGCGCATGAGCACGCGCTACCTCACCACCTTCTCGCAAAATTTTCAAAACCGCCTCGGGGTTGCGAGCGATTTCCTCGCGTCGCGCGCGCATTGGTGACACAAACGCAATAATTTTTTCTACAAGCAAATCCTTTACCTCCTTGTAGCCAATTCCTCCAGAAAGATATCGCGCACGAAGCGCCTCAGTATTCTCTCCAGGAAAAAGCTCGTGTATTGCGAATACCTTACACACACTGGGATCCTTCGGCTCATCTACGCCTTTTGAGTCTGTCGGAATGCTCATCACCGCTTTTCTGATTTCTTCATCACTCGCAAAAAGACCGATAACATTACCGTAGCTTTTGCTCATCTTGCGACCATCAGTACCGGGAACAGTTTTTACTTCCTCCAAAATCATTGCTTCTGGAATTTTGAATGTCTCGCCGAAGATGCGATTAAACTTTTGCGCAGTATCGCGAGCAATCTCGATATGTTGTTTTTGATCAAGCCCCACCGGCACAATATCAGCACCATACATCAAAATATCTGCAGCCATAAGGATTGGATAATCAAAAAGTCCCACGTTCACCTCCTTATTTTTTGCCTCTGCGTCTTTGAATGCATGTGCACGCGAAAGATATGGCACAGTCGTAATCGTATTGAAAATCCAGGCAAGCTCTGTCACCTCTGGCACATCAGACTGCAGAAAAAGTGTTGTCTTTTTGGGATCAATGCCAATAGCAAGATAGTCCATCGCAAGCTCCAATGTTAGATTCTGAAGAAGCGCGCCATCAGAGACACTTGTGAGCGCATGGTAGTTTGCAATAAAAATAAACTGACGGTAGTCGTCTTGCCTATCTACAAACTGACGCATTGCGCCAAAATAGTTGCCAATATGGGCCTCCCCTGTCGGCTTCACCCCTGAAAGTAGCGTTTTTTGCATTTAACAATAATAGCAGAAAACAGCCATTTTCAAAAGAACTATTTCGTAAAATCACACTCCATAAGTCCATCCTGACGCACGATAGATTTGAATGTTCCGTATGGAATTTCTCGTTTTGCTAATGGCACAATCACAACATGAACAGTGTTGCTCGTGGTTCGCTTGAACTTACCATGGCTCCCCTTTTGTGACACAAACTCAAAACCTACACCCTCCAAGATAGAAATAATATATCTTGATGAGTAGGGTTTAGGCATACCTAAACGGTAGCGTAACAATTTCTGATCGTTCAGTCTTACGGATATTTTTTGCAAAATGTGAAGATTCCCCTTCAAAATACAACTCGAGAGCTTCGTTCAAATTAGAAAGCGCCTTCTTTTTTGTAGTACCAAAAGTAGCGACATCAATATTTAAACATTGTGCAACATAATGCTTCCCTTCTTTCCAGATTATATTTTTAAAAGTTACCTTTTTCATGATAACATAATACCACGATACTTCGTTTCTTGTTACCTCTTCGCGTCAAGCTCCACAAAGAAACTTGAACCATGCCCCTCTCCTTCTGATTCTGCCCAAATGCGACCTTCGTGTTTTTTTATTATTTCTGCCGCAACATAGAGGCCGAGACCTGTCCCTTCTGTATACACTTTGCTCACCCCATCCGCGCGACTAAATTTTTTAAAGATCTTTCCAAGAGTATTTTCACTCATCCCGATTCCAGTGTCAAAAACATTAAATATTATCTTTTTACCATCATGACTTTTTTTAAGAAGCACAGAAACATTTCCTTTCGGAGTATATTTTATTGAATTATCGATAAGATTTGAAAAAACTTGGCGCAATTTACCAGCATCCCCCACTGTTACAAACAGCTCGCCACCTACTGTGGTTGTATCGTCCACATTGACACTAAATGCTAAATGCGAACGGTCGGCATTTTGCTTCATCTCATCGGCGAGGTCTACAACAAGTTTTTTTACATCCACATCCGCAAAAACATATTTCATATTACCGCTTTCGATTCGCGAGATATCCATAAAATCAGAGATCATCGTAATGAGATGTCCGCTTGATGTATATATTTTTTCAATCGATTCCTTTACTGACTGCGGTATCTCACCAAAGGAGCCCTCTAAAAGCATCGAGGAATACCCTTTTATTACTGTGAGTGGATCACGCAAGTGGTGTGATGCGATGGATAGAAATTCAGATTTCTTCTTATCAAGAACTTTTAGGCGCCGTGAAATCCTGTCTAGATCAACCAATAGTTCTGTAATTCTTTCTTTCGATTGTATCTCGCGCCTAACACTTCCTATCAAAAATGAGCTTGAAAAAATAATTATTATAGTAATGCTGGTTTTAATAACCAAATCTGCAGGCGAACCTGCAATAAAAAGCTCTGCAATAAGAACAAACACAATAATAGATATAAATAGCTCTGTTGCAATAACCTTTATTTTCAGAAAACTGTACTTTATAAAAATGAGCCCTGAAATAACCAAAAAAGGTAACGCGCCACCAATATACCCTATCCAGAAAAAATCTTGATTTTTTGTAAAAAGAGGAGAAAACAATGTGCCAGCGAGAGCGACAGAGGCAGCCACAATAAACGTAATCAAAAAATCTCTCATCTCGTGCCTAAAAATTCCAGCACTCTCCTGATATTTTTTAACTAAATTTCTGACACCAAGCGCTACAAGAATAACACTGTAAAATATATAAATAGCAAAAAGTTCTCCAAACACTATCCTCCCATCTGTGGCACCAGCAAAATGTTCGTAGCCTACAATTAACCCTGGTTTTAAAAACCCAAGAGAAAGAAGGAAGTACGGCCCAAAAATAATTGCAAACTTTTTAAATGGGCTACGGCTCTCTCTATTTGAAAAAGCATCGATAGCAAGAAAAAGTGTAGGCGCTACAAAACCAGCTATAAAATAAAGTATCGTTACTGCCTTATAAATAAATGGGGTTCCAATAGACGCATTAAAAAACACTGACGCAGAACCCCACATAAACACAACGAAGCTAAAAAGTAGAAAAAATTTACTGCTGCGATTTTTTATATCCTGCCAAAAAATAATTGCCCAAAAAACAACAGCGAGAGAACTTCCTGTAACGATAACCCATCCTGCAGATGAGACATTATTGATGATATCAAAAATAGAAACGGACATATGACAATTATAACATTAAACCTTGCTAATTTTAGGTGAATACGCCCTTGGTATTTCCACTGTCACGCTCGTGCCCATATCCTTGCCGTCAGACTCTATACTTAGCTTGCCGTGATGAGCGCTAATAATTTCCTGCGCAATATACAAGCCAATTCCGTGGGTACCTTTTTCTGCTTGTCCGCCTAGGTTTTGAGCATCAAAATCTTGGCGGGCTTGATTTTCTGAATATTCGGCTTGTTCATTTTTGAGATTAAACCGCTCAAAAATCGCAGTTATCTGCTCTTCGTTCATCCCCTCTCCAGTATCGGAAACGATGAGACGTACATTGTTTGTAATAGCATCGTCTACAATAGTCACACGCACTGACCCATGCTGAGGAGTGTACTTGATAGCGTTGTCCAAAATATGATGTACTACCTGCTTAAACTTCTTCTCATCAACCGCAACAAAAAAATCTTCTTCATCCTCGGCACTAAACGACAGATTGATCTTTGCCTCGTCTATTTCACCCTGCATCTCTGTAAGCACTTTTTGAACAAGACCTTTTAGGTTTATCGTTTCAAAATTAAGCATCATTCTCCCTTGTTCTATGCGCGATACTGTCAGTAAATCATCCACAAGCGCCACGATTTCTTCGCTGGATTTGAAGAGATTTTCCAAAGCATCTCGCGCCACGTCATTAATAGCTCCAAAGGTGCCTTCTAGGATCATAGACGCGTACCCCTTGATGACAGTAAGCGGTGTACGGAGCTGATGCGAAGCAATAGAAACGAACTCGGTTTTCTGCTGTTCCATAGCGCGCAATCGCTCGTTTGCCACCTCCATTTCTTTCACAAGTCCCTCAATCCTCTCGCGGTCACGAATATCTTTGTATATACCACGGAGTAGAATAATACTAAACGCAAAGATGAACGTGAACACAGACACATTAAGCATCAGGTCGAATTTTGCATGAGATGTAAAAATATTAACGATTAGGAACAAGTTTAATAGCAAAATCGCGAGCTCAGCTAAAATAAGTTTTAGGTTGAATAGCTGATACTTCAGAATAGAATAACTTACAAAGAAAATATATATAATTACAAAATAGTTCCCAAATGGAAATATATTGAAGAGTTGTGGTAAAAAATTAGTGGCCCCACCTGAAAAACCGATCGCTCCTGCTATTAGTTGATAAATAATTTGTGAGCGTAGAATTGAGCCTCTTGGCTCTGTCATGTATGCACGTATCAATAAAAATAATGAATACGTAACAATTACTAAAAAGAATAATGGGAAGACGAAGTAATATTCGCCAGGGTTAATCCAATAAAAACCAAATTTCTGTATAACTCCAACCTTAAAAAAGGTTGTTGTACTAAGAATAGATAGCATTGCAGAAACTGCCCCAAATATCCATACTTGTGCTCGAACTTTAAGACCAAGAAAAGCAACAACGAAATTAAAGTATGCAACCGGAATTCCTAATGCAACAATATCTAGCAAGTATTGCCAGTTGAGAGCATCACCTGCGCGTGGAGAAGAAGCAACTAGGTAAAGCAAAATAGCCCATCCTGAAATAAAGGTAGATAAAACAAACCACTGTTTGCCTAAATTATTTTTTCTATCTTTCAAATAGACAATAAGTCCTAACAAAAAACTCATTAGGGATAATGCAATACTTGATGTATAAAATAGGTTCATTTATAAAATTGAATAAAACTAAAATTTAAACCTTTAACACGTTTCTGAAAATCTTTATCTGCGTTCACAACTACTGGATTTTTTACTAATTTCAAAAATTCAATATCGCTAGGATGGTCTGCGTATCCCCAAGAATTTTCAAGCGAAATATTATTTTTTACACAAAATTCATTTACTCGTTCTACTTTAGCCTTTCCGTAGTTAATAATACCATCTATATCACCAGTTAGAATACCATCGGACTCTTTTAATTTTGTAGCTATGGATCCATCAGCATTTACATGTAGAGAAACTCTTTCAACCAATGTATCAAATGCGTTAGAAACTAAGAAAATCGGTCGTTTATTTTTTTGATGCTCCTTAATTATTAAGATTGCATTTTTATAGAATCTGTGGATAAGTACTTGATCAAAAAATAAGTCAACAAGCTCTGAAAGTTTTTCCCTAGGCATATTTTTTAAAAAACCAAAGGCATGTTTAGCAATCATGCTCGGATCCTTTACTATGTGTAGGCGATATAAAATAAACCATACCATCAAGCGAACATAAAATAAGGACGAAACAAATCCATTCTTCCAAAGATAGTTGATAAAAAGTTTCTGACTCTGTCCTTTAATGAGAGTGTCGTCGACATCAAAAAATACTGCTCCTTGATTATACATTGTGATATGGATAAATTTTTCCTGACAAATCAGCTATCTCACGCATAACCCTATCTGCAAGGATACCGAATGCCCTCTTGTTTAATTTAATAAAATGATACTCTGAAAAATAAATAGGTTTTCCTATTTTTATATCTATTATTTTTTTAAACTTTGGAAAATTTTCGTGCCGTGATAATATTTCGAATGCACCAATAATTCCCACAGGAATTATTGGGACCTTCTTTTTGATTGCATACCTAGCTACCCCAGGATATGCACGGAGCATCGTAGTGTTATCATGTGCGCGTGTTCCCTCAGGGAAAATTCCTATCATCTTTCCTTGGCTTAGATGTTGATACACCACATCATGCAACTCTCTTTTATCTCGAGATTTTCGAATAACCGGGATCTGCCCCGTAATCTTCAGTAAAAAACTCCAAAGTGGGTTCTTAAAAAACTTTTCAGCGGAGAGGTAGTGGATATTACGTGGCGAAACGGCGATGAAGCAAATAAAATCAAAATAGCTTTGATGATTGAAAGCTACGATCACTGGGCCCTTTAACGGGATATTCCTTACCCCAGTCACCTTTTTAACCCAAATCAATCGAACAAACGGTCCAACAAAAAACCGTATCAAAAAATAAACTATATCAACAAAATAACTCTGATGCATAATGCTTTATTGCTAAATTATATCAAAGTTTACCAGTATTACCTACCATTTTTCTCTTTTATCTTGCTTACAATCCATTATTTTTAGTTTCTGCTACCTTCTTTTTTATTAAATCTAAAAAGTTAAGTGTTGTTTTAAATAATTCTTTTTGTGCTTTTATTCCTTTAAAATAGTGGTCGGTCTTTTCAATGATATGTAGCACCGATGTCTTCTTTTTATGTACCTTTGAGAAATATTTCATGGCATCTTTGTCGGCACTATTTTTTGCTGCAATAATGCATGCATTTCTATTCAACATATGAAGAATACTAACAGTGTCAACACGAATACATTCCCCATAAAAAACCTTATTTATAACCTCCTTCGTATGCTTTCCAAAATATAATCCCTTATCCTTGTCAAAAACAAAATCCTCTTCCATCCATTGCTTTTTCCACGGAAGAATGGTCGGGTCCCACAATACCAACTCTGTATTATTTGCATATTTTTTATATTTACTTAAAAACAAAATTGCGACTGGTGCACCAAAACTGTGCCCAACAAGAACTATTTTAGAATATTTTTTACCGACTGAATCTAAAATATTTTTTAATTCTGTAACATATACAGAAAAAGATAATTCCTCAAGGGTTAAGGCATCATCTTTTTGATGTTTATCATCACTATCGTTGCAAAAATTAAACCGTACAGTACTAAAACCATACTTAAAGAACTCAGATGAAGCAACTTTTAAAAAAGGAAGTTCCCGACTGCCAGAAAGTCCACTCAAAAAAACCACGAGTGTTGTCGCCTTTTTATTTTCTACAAAATCTCCGTAGATAAATTTCTTTTTTATTTTTTTAGATGAAATTTTAAAATTCATAATTTTATAAATAGCCTCGTCGTAATTAATTACGACGAGGCTATTAACCTGAGGAAGTGGGAAAATCACAGATCAAATTCTCCGTTTTTCACACCCCCAACAAAGGCTCTCCATTCGTCAGGGCTAAACGTCAGAGCTGTTTTGCTTGCATCTTTCGTATCTCGCACTTGGACATGACCGTCTCCGATTTTAACGGAAACACACGTCCGCCTGTTGGTGATATACGTCAACGATGAAGTCACAAACCCATCTTCATCGACCTTTTGCCCATTCGCTTTTACGGTGAATGGGCAACCGTTACCAAATACATTTTTCATAATAAAATCTCCGAAATAAGGAACATTGGTGTCATCGGTGGCCACCGAAACTGAAATCCAGAAATTCACCAACATCCGAGTAAAGTATATCCTAACACGACACAAAAGTCAATCTTTACAGTCTATAGATATTGTGTTCTCTTTGTTGCCAAATTCTAACTAGAAGTAATGGTAGATATCGAGTATTACGCTGGGATATTCCTTAACCCAGTCACCTTTTTAACCCAAATCAATCGAACAAACAGTCCAACAAAAAACCGTATCAAAAAATAAACTATGTCCACAAAATATAGGCTCCTGCGAGAAGGAACGCAGTAGATTGACCTATATTAGCTCCTCGGCTCGGTGCTAAAAAAGATTACTTCCTTAGCACTCTCACTCTACGTCGCGAATAACTTTGGTGCATAATGCCTTATTGCTTAATCATATCAAAGTTTACCAGTATTACCTACCCTTTTCCTTTTTATCTTGCTGTTGCTTCCTATCCATTCTTTCCAAATTTCTCAATGTCTGCTTTAGTGTCGGAACATGCAATGACGTCCGTTCTTTATCTGTAGTATTTTTATCATATTCAAAAAGTTCTCTTGGCGAATCAATCGTTTTTTGATAAAACTGCGTCCCGTACTTTTGTGGCTTTCCATCACGCACAAGTAGACGATCTGTCGCGGCAGCATAGAGCCATTTGGATTTTTCAACCCACTTGTTTTTTCTTTTTAGAAATTCACTACGTCTTATATTTAGCAACATTAGGTCACGTGCTTTTTTTACATCTTTTTTATTAGCACTGTGATGAAAAAACATTGCGGCATAATAAATCTCTTCTGGGGTAAGCTCCTCCTTATTCCTAAGAAAAACATTTGCTAGCTTTCTTCTTTCACGGTCATTCTTTACGATAATTTTAAAATCGACGCAAGAAATACGGTCTTTTTGATCCTCTAAAAAAAGTGTTTTTAGGCTTTTAAACATTTATTAAAAATAATAACATGGATGAGGTTCATTCATTCTTGAGTCATCTTTTTCATGGTATCCAATAGAGCTTTATTGAGGTCATCTGTAGAACCAAACTGTTGATAATAATGCTGAATCTTATTAGGCCCACCATACACATGGAGATGGAAATGTCTTATGTCCTGAGCCTCAACTCCATTTACCTGATGCAAAATAACAGAAGTATATCCAAGGATATTTCGTAAAATAATCGCAACGTGTTGCGCGAGTGACATAACTGCGGTAATTTCTTCTCTTGAAATATCCAAAATATCATCGGCATGTCGTTTTGGAATAATTAACACATGACCTTCTGTGGTGGGCTCACGATCAAGAAAAGCAACTGCTAAATCATTTTCTGCAATAATTAACGCTGGTGCATCATTTGTAGCAATGGCGCAAAAAATATCTTTAGATAAAGTCATATTTGTATATAATAGCGTAAAAATAAATAAAAAGAAGAGCAGATACGAGACCTGCTCTTCGAGGAAACAACAATATTTAACCGGCTAGTTTTTTGGGGTGTAAGGACTCAAATGCATCTGCACGCAGTACACACTGACGGCATACCCCACAAGCCACACGCGAGGATGACGAGCATGAATGGGTATGATCAAAGTTGACATCCAGACTCTCCCCTATTTCGATTACCTCTTTTTTCGAGAACCCGATGAATGGGAGCTCAAATTTGCAGGATGAGTATCGCCCAAGAGTCGCAGGTCCTTCAAGAGCGCGCAGATACTCAAAAATTTTCTTTTCGGAATCGCCGACGATGTCATCCTTGTGAATAGACCAGTAGATATGTCTTATCTCGCGCATTCTTGCAAACATGAGTGCTACAACGTGTAGCAGCTCAACACTCATAGGCATAGGAACTTTTCCCCGCGAAATGCAATTATTGATAGCTCCACCAACGTTGAAAGACATATTTGCGTCAACTCCAACAGTCAGCTGCTCGATAAAATTGAAATCGACAACAACATGTTTTATGTGGAGCCTTTTCGCATGAAAGATTGCGTTGTCGATTTCTTCAGCATTTGCACTGTTTGGGTATCGTATGCTCAATGCATAAACATCATTACCATCAGTGCATAATTTTGTTGCACATACAGCAGAATCAATACCGCCTGACAATAAAACAAGCACCCGCTTTTTTAAAACAACAGCTAATCCATTCATGATAAAACTCCTTAAAAAGAACATTGGTGTCATCGGTGGCCACCGAAACTGAAACTCAGAAATTCACCAACATCCAGATAAAATATATCCTAACACGACACAAAAGTCAATCTTTACAGTCTATAGATATTGTGTTCTCTTTGTTGCCAAATTCTAACTAGAAGTAATGGTAGATATCGAGTATTACGCTGGGATATTCCTTAACCCAGTCACCTTTTTAACCCAAATCAATCGAACAAACAGTCCAACAAAAAACCGTATCAAAAAATAAACTATGTCCACAAAATAACTTTCTCTCATAGTTTAAAAAAACCCATTCAAATCCATTGGGTAGACCAAAAAAGCAAATTTCATAATTGTTCTTTCCACTCATTCTACCCCCTAAACCAAATTTCTCCAAGCTGATTTAGCTATATTGCCTATTTAATTCATAGTTATGCAAATTTACAATTTTTAAGCTATACTTTCTTGAAATGTGGAAATCTATTACAATACTCATGGGTCCTCCAGGCTCAGGAAAAACAACTCTTGGGAAGCATGTAGCTTCAATCACCGATAATGTCTTTTTTGTTTCTGTTGGTGAGTATATGCGCAACAACCTCCACTTAACGCCACCTTTTGAGGATACTAATCGAATCGCAATTTTTGAAGAAATTATCTTTGAGGAATTCGGGACTAAAGAGAAAAAGCACCTCATTGTGGACTGTAATCCGTTCCCACCCGAAATGTGGGATGCAGTTTCAAAGCAATTAATTCATTTTGAGACAGTACGCCTATTATCAATGAGTGCAGATATTAATACGCTACAAAAAAGACTAGACTCTCGCAACCGAAAAGATCATCTCATGTTTTCAAACAAGAAACGTTTGGATTATTATTTCAAAAAAGTGGAACCTGCCATTAATAAAATTAGGAATGAAAAAATAATCGAGCACTTACAAAATGAGACCGCAGACGACTACAAAAAATGCGTTGAGACTACAATAAATATATATGAAAAATCATGAAATTGCAGATAAAATAACAAAGGCAGCAATTAACCACTTTGGTGAAAAACTCGCATCTGTCTTACTTTATGGCTCTTCCTTATCGGCAAGAAGACTTCCTAATGATTTAGACATCATTGTAGTATTAAAAGAAAGAGAATCTCCAGAAGACTTATCCTTTCTTCGATTTGAAAGATCAAAGTATGATATCGAAATTGACCTACAAATTATTAATATTCCTGATATTCACTCTGATTCATTTGCACACGACACACACGGTCAATTTGTTATTTCCTTCTTACACCACGCTAATCCAATTTACGGAAAGAATCCATTTTTAGATTTCTTTCCAAAATATACCCAACGTGTTACAAGTGTCATTCAAAAGGCCCAATACTATTATTTCAGAGCAAAAAGATTGCAAGCAAACGATGTACACCCTGGCAATCAGCAGGATTTTTCTTTTCATAGGAAAAAACTTATTTTGATGCTCTCTGATTTTTGGTTAGTATATTCTGGTAAAGTTGACACCCTAGACGAACCAGAGGAACTCAATCATGTTATATCAATACTCACACGCAAAAGCCCCTATTCTGGTGAAGTTAATTTTTTATTGGACGATAGCCTATCATTTAATTGGGGAAATATATTTTCACTTTACCAAAAATACTACTTTGCAATACTAGATATACTGCGACCAGCAGCACAAACAAACATTTCATTTGTTGGCGACATTTACACAGAGTCTCATGTTATTGGTTCAAATAAACTCATGATAATTGCTTCGGGGTGTCCCAGTGATTACGATGAAAGAGAGATGATCCATTTTTTGCATATTCGGGGGTACGATGTCGTAAATTTCCACTACACAGCCACAGGCAAAAGCAAAGGTACAAAATTCAAATTGCCTCAAAATGATCTTCTCGACGTGCTCAGTGCTTGCAAAAAACAATACGAAGGAGTTTCAGTTATCGCCAATAGTTACGGAGGGTACGCGGCTCTTGCACTCAGAAATCACATTCAGCTCCAAATTAACAAAATTATCGCTATATCGCCTGTTGTTGATTTTAAAAAGGTACAAAATATTTCAACACTGCCAAAATATTTGAGTGAAAACCATCCAGGTTGGTATCGATTTGAAAAACAAGAATTTGCTAATTTTCTTCAAAATGCACCTAAAATTGATAATAATCACCCAAAGAACACTATTATCATACATGGGAAATTTGATGAACAAATTAAGATAGACGACATTGAAAATTACTGCAAAAACTTCAGCATTGAACTTAAGCCCTTGAAATCAAGCCATCTATCCCTAAATCGCTTAACTCGAGAAAACCTTGACGTACTGGATGGAATATTATAGAGTTTCTGTAGATTTTTCTTTCAAAAACTTAGGAGGTAATTATGCGCGCGGTCACTATGATGCCACTTAATCCCAGGCATGCACAAAAACTGGGCTTTTACAGCCTGTTTGCTTTCACAAAGTATTTAGGGGCATTACACCAGCTCCCCACAGTGGGGTCAATAAATGAATTGGGGGCAGACAGCCACGAAGCAAACATCGTCACACTCATTGATACTTTGCAAATTCTCGGCTCAAAACCGAGTGTAATGTGGAACGACATCAACATAAACAGTGACACACTCAGCGTTCTCATTAAGCGACTCCAAAACAGCGGATTACTGAACGAAACACGAATTAACATCAATCACTGTTCTTGTATGAAGATACAGCATTTGTCGCAAGCGCTTTTACGCAGTACAAAAAGCTCCCTCATATCGAAAGACGGGAAAACACTTTGCTGCGACTCATTGCTTCACGAAGCAGAAACATTGGCACTCACTACTACTCCTCTCTGTCCACCAGAAACATTCCCACTACTTTACCCATTGTGGGCAAAGAAGGAATTTGATTGGATATATTCGCAATTCAAAGGTCAGCAATTGCTTTTTTCGCGAATAGACAGCGGACGCCGCTTCTTGATAACAACGGCGAGTGGAAAAAAGTTTTGGCTTGATAATGATGTCGTGGGGATGTTTTTCCCTTCGCTTATCAAAAAGGACGGTATTGAAATTGAACATCTCGTTTCTGGCGTTTCGATAATGAGACAAGCTGCTCTTATGGTTCTCATATCCAGCGCACTGGGCGTATCTCTACCAAAACAAATATATTTTTTGCCACGCGTAGATATCAACACAAACCAGGGCCCTGCAACGATTTCTTCTGCAATTGGTAAATTTGGTTCGTTCCGTGTAGACAATGCTCTCCTTTGGTGTGCTACAAGTGGACGACAAAATATCGTGCTTGATAAAAATATGTTCCCAAGGATGCTTGATAAAGAGCCAGTGCCCACACTTGATTTTGCAAAGCTTCGCAGAAGTATCCTCGTTCGCTAGTTTAAGTGCCTCCATATATTGGAGGCACTTTTTTTGTGACGGAAATGGACGGAAATGGTTCACAGTCCACCCTTTTAGCGCAAATCAACTGAAAGTATTAAAATTTTAAACTTAAAGAATTTGTATTATTTTTACCGCAAACTGCTAGATATGAATTCCCTGGCTTAATATATTTTTTGAATATTTCGTTTACCATTTTAAGGGTTAGGCTTTCTGCAATATTCATATATTCAATAGTATTTGATTCCTCTATTGAAAGAGTATTTAAGAGAGCTTCATTTGCATTCACCCACGAGAAAGCTGTTTGCATTTCTATGAACTTCGATTTCAAAAATTTACTTTTTACAAAATTAAAAGAGCCCATATCGAAACCATTCGTGTATATTTTATTTAATTCACCGCATATCACATCAACAACCTCTTGCGTATCTTTTTCTGATGAGGAAGTGAAGATGCTAAAAAAACCAGTACCAGAAAGAAACAACGCTGAGCCGCCAGTACTATAGACTAAGCCTCTTTTATAACGAAGCTCCTTTGTTAAAATCGACACACGTCCAACTGCCAACATATTTGCAATAATAAGCAAAGCAACTTTTTCTTCTAATCCTTGAACGCCATCTAGCCTAAACCCAAAAACAAGACTGGTTTCATCATTATCAAAATACTGAGCAGAGATACGCTCTGTAGGAATTGTTTCTGGTACAATTGGCAAAAGATTATCCGCCTTCCCTTTGAGCTCAATCGCATTGTCTAAGATTCCTTTTAGCTCATCAAGCTCAATATCGCCACAAACAATATAGGCAATACGAGTGGACGAAAAATAATTCAGGTAAAACTTTTTAACATCTTTGAGGCTAATGTTTATTATTGACTCCTCGTCTCCTAAGGTCGGTGTCTCCATATACGTCTGCTGGAAGATGAGACTCGTAAAAAGATCTCCTGAATAACTTTGGGGGTTAGACTTTTTTGACCTCAATTCCGATAATATTGCTCCCTTTTCATTCTCAAAAACTTTTTCATCAAAAAGACTGTTGCTCAAGATTTCATTAAGGATGTCCGTTGCGATTGGCAAATCTTCTTCTTGAGGAACTTGTACATTAATCGAGATACTATCAAAATATGTACTGGCCGATACGGTGCCACCCACGCTCTCGATTTGCTCTACCAGAAGATTTTTAGTTGGAAACTTTTTTGATCCAGCAAGAATCATATGTTCCACAAAGTGCGCTGTTCCAGGAATATCGTTCCACCTTGTACCTGCGTTCACCGACGCACGAATATATAAAGGTGCACCTTTTTTCTTAAAAAGGAATGTTGGTGATCCATTTTTTAAATTTGTTTTTTCAAATTTTATTCCAAAATTTTCGAATGTGTACATAAAATATAAAGCCTGTAACTATGGTTACATCGTAACCATAACATTTATATAGTAATTTAGGAACATGTTTTTGGCATAAGTATTGTAATAAAAAGGCCCCGTGTCATCCACGGAGCCTCGAGACGTAGAACCCGTTCATTCTTGCTGACTTCCGTCACCATCGGGACCGTGTGGGTCGGGGTAGGACGGCGAATCATCGGGACCAGCATGCAGATATTTGCTCATAGCAACCTCCAAAAAGAACGCTAACGAGTATTCGAGACTGCCTCGAAATTAAGCCATTAACATCCAAATAAAGTATACCTCAATACTAAAATAAAGTCAATCTTTTGTATTAGTTCACTACATATGAGAATTTTCCCTGGTTCTTCATATAATACTTCTCTGGAGATACAAATCCAAGAGAAGTGTGTGGGCGCACGGTATTGTAGTAGGTCACATATTCCTGAAGTTTCTCGTTCACTTTCTCTAGGTTTTCACGATTTGTATTAGTTCACTACATATGAGAAAGAAATGTGGAAATGAGAAATGGGGACAGCCACCATTCCTCGGGAAATTCATCAATTTTTAATTTAATACTTTTACAGCTTAACATAAAGACCCTCGCGCATAGACACATCGTGAGAGTCTTTTAGTCTCAATTAGCTCCTAATTATATTTTCGAGAAATGGTATGAAGGAGGTTGGTTTTGTGTGGATGTCATTGTGGTATCCATCGAACAAATGAAGGTTCTTTATGCCCCTCTTTTCCATAACAGCACCGAGTAATTCTACAGGAAACAATCTATCTTTTTTACCATAAACAATATCAATGGATGGTAACGTAGCGTTTTTTTGCATATCACAAATAATCTGTGAGATATCGACACTTGCGACTCCGAACGCCTCGCGAATAGTCTGAATCGGGTTTTTTATAAAATATAAAAATACCTTTCGGTAGTAGGCAAAACTTGCGTATGGGTGCCTAGAAATGAGTGATCTAAAAACGTCAAAGATCAGGTTTGAGAAAAATCTATATGCAAGTCTTGAAAAATTTTCCTTTTCGATGAGACCAGCTGGGGTAATCAAAATAATTTTTTGGAACAAATCTGGAGACATAGAAGTAGCGCCAAGTAAACTTATTGCGCCTTCTGAGTGCCCCAATGCGATGACTTCTTTTATATTTTTTACCTCCAAAACTTTTAGTAATGCGAGTGATTTTATGCTCTCGCTTTTTGGAAAAATATCGGCTATTTTTGGTACGTCTTTTAGATTGTCTAAATCCGCATAATCAATAGCGAGGACCCTATATCCTATTTTTGCAAGCTCTAGCGCTGTAGCACGAACAGAGTCAATGCTTTCTGACCACCCACAAGAAAGAAGCACTGTCTGAGTGCTGGCATTTTTTGTGTTTTCAGGAGATATGTCGAGCACACGCACTCGCCCGCCAACTGAATCTATCCAAGAATCTGCTGTTTCCATTTTATTCAGACAATCATACCAAAAAACTTTTACATTGGCGAACTATTTTCGCGTTTTATCGAGACATGAGATTCTAAACAAGCTCTAAGAAGAAATCGGGATTGTTACAAAGAATGTCGTACCACTACCCTCGACTGATTCAAACCATGTCCTTCCACCAAGGAGTGTGGTGTATGCTTTTGCAAGATAAAGGCCTAGCCCATCGCCTGGGTTTTCAGAGCCATGATTGCTTGCACGGAAGAACTTTGTAAACATGAGTACATGCTCCTGCACAGGGATACCAACACCCATGTCAGCGACCTCAAAGACAAACTCTTTCCCTTTTTGAGTCGCTGTTACTGTCACAGTGGAGTCGCGGTGACTATATATCACAGCATTCTCAACAACCTCAAAAAGAATTTTGGTGAGTAGTTTCCTGTCTGTAGTAATTGCTATGATTGGAGAAATTGGCGCGAATGAAATGGTGACACCGCGCAGATTTGCTTCTTTCTCCAATTTACTTTGAACATCTGTCAGAATATCCACAAGCCTGACCGAGGACAGATTGACCGCAATATTCCCTTGGTCAATTTCAGAAGCAGAAACGAGATGCTCCGAAAGCATCTTTACACTAAGAAGCGACTTGTGGGCAATGCGAAGATCCTCATTCTTTTTATCTGCATCCTGTTCTTCGATCCCAGTCTCAAGGTTCCACAGCGCTTCAGTAATAGGGGTTCTTAATTGATGCGAAGCATAAGAAAAATCTGATTTCAGATGTGTTGATTCGCGCTCTTTAGATGCATCGCGAAATATAATCATTGCTCCTTCTGTCTCCCCGCTCAACCCGACGATTGGCGCAGCGCTATCGCCAACCGAAACCTCGCTCCCGTCCTTTTTGACCAAAAGCATACCACTCTCCATAGATGCAGTTCTGTTCATTACGATTGCGTCTTCAATAAATGATATATTTTCCTTGCGGTCACTCTCGCGAATAAATTTTATAATGTCGCGAAATGACTTGCCCAGAGCCTCCTCTTTACTCCAACCAGTAATCACACTCGCGGATTTATTCCATAATATTATTCTCCAGTCGCGATCAATAGCTACAATACCATCGCCTATACTATCCAGCATATTTCGCTCTCGGTCTCGCTGTATTTTCATCAACGCCCTGCTTCTCAAGATAAAATACGATGATAGACTTACAATAGAAACAATTAATACCCAAATAATACCCAGTGCTATAGTTTGTGCATTGCGCTCTGCAAAAGCTGTGCGCGTAGGTTGCAATATCTCAACCCCAAATCCGTAGTCACGCACGTGTGAATATGCCGCAACATGCTCCTCATTAATAGCAAAATCCTTGTCGTGTATCTCAACACCGCTTCCACCAGCAATAAGCTTCTGTATGCTCTCAAACGATGAGTAGTCTGCTAAATCATCTTCTAGATTCAAGTGTTTGTGCGCCACGAGCTGTCCTTTTTTGTCTACAATAAAAATTGTACCGTCTGGCCCAACCTCTATATCATTAACCCAGCCAACTATCGTATCAAGCTTTATGGTTAAAAGAAGGACACCTAGAGGCTTCTCTTCGGGTGACATAATAGGGACTGCAATTGAAACGACGTTGTACCTTGGCTCTGGCGCACGCTTGAAGGCCTCCGACACGTATGGATTCCACTCTTTACTAACTCCTTGAAAATAATCTCTATACGCAAAACTTTTCCCGACTGACTCTGGTATCGGAGGTATAGAGGCTCTAAACACGCCGTCCGTGTCAAATAGACCAACAGTGTCAATAAATGGAAACTCAGCTATTGCGCCAGACAGATTTTGAGTCACTTCATCCCAATTTCCTTTTTCCGCCGCATTGTATACCAACCTGCTTGAAGCTAGAGAAATTCCAATATTAATGATGCCATCAAATTTTTCATGAACAAGCATTGCTCCTAATTTTGCAATAGAATCTCTGCGGTCAAGCGCAACCTGTGTTTGGTGGTCAAATTCGCGTATAGTTAAATATATCCCCACTAAAATCAGTGGTAGCGTTATAAAAAAAAGTGTAACGAATAATGGTGATCGTTTCATGTCTTCGATTCTCCTCATATCGCCCCCCCCCACCGACAATAGGCGTTGCATTTTCTATATTGTTCACGTGCTTATATTATACACACACTGCATACTATATAGTAGTAAAGTTATCCACAGTCGAATCAGATGACGAAACAGCATGTTCGTGTCTGGACACGCGGTTTGGCCGTAAACTTCTATTAATTCTTCTTCATTAGGTGTAAAATGTAATTAATGAAACTTCGCACAAAATTTATTTTATTTTTTGGGACATTCCTCTTTATTATAGCGCTTAGCATTTCTCTTTATACGCAATACATAGTGGGTGGCATTTTTAAGCATCAGGCAGTCAGCAATCTTCGCATCATTGCCGAACAGAGCGAGAGTGCGTACCTTTCATTTTTAGGAGCAATGAAAGTTCGTGTAATAGACTGGACATCCGACGCAGCGCTACGAGACAGGGCAAAGGCAGTGATGAACTCACCGATTGACTCTAAGGAAAGAGAGCTCGCCGCAAAAGAATTTGGTAGGTATGTGGTGGAAAAAAAGATGCCGTTCGATAAAACTATTTTTATCACAGACCTGCTTGATAAAAACGGGATTGTCATAGCGTCATCACAGCAAAACCGTATCGGAAAGAATGAGCTAGAAGAAGAAACCGAGCACGGGAAGGTCCACGACATAGAAAACACGCTAAATTCAAAATTTGGTGATGCTTTTTTTGGGACTATTGTCCTTGATGGAGACGAGAACCCCGATCCATCCCTAAGTGTGACCGTACGATTATTTGAACCCATGAGTGGCGATGTGCGTGAGCCTCTTGACCTAGTACTCCTTGTTTATTACTCAAACGTGATGGAAATCGCAGATGTGCTAGGTTCAGGAACCAGTATTTACGCAGGCATTCCATCGATCACGGGGAGATTGACACAAGGCGCGCTTCTCGAGGAATACGAAACATCCGACCTTTATTTGGTCAACAATGATAGGTATCTGGTTACACCGTCACGGTCTGTGAGAAATGTAATGGTGAAGCAAAAAGTGGACACACTGCCAGTACGGGAGTGTCTGGAAAATGGCAAAGAAATAAATGAGGAGTACTACAACTACCTAGGGGTCCGCGTGCTTGGGGCATCGATGTGCTTTCAAAATGAAGGGATAGTTGTTTTGGCTGAAGTCGAAAAACAGGAAATTTTTGAGCCGCTAACAACCCTTATCAAATACACGACAACGGTGGGAACTACAGCTTTTGCATTTGGTATTCTTATTATTGTTTTATTTCTAAAGCGACCTCTTGAACATATATATGATATTGTTGCTGTAGCAAAAAAAGTAGAGGGGGGCAATCTAAACGTATCTACAAGCATAGAAACAAAGGATGAGCTAGGATACCTTTCATCATCATTCAACAAAATGATTGAATCTGTTCGTAATACGCAAAAAGACCTGCGCGCTTCAAAGCATCATGTTGAGGAGGAGAAAGCAAAAGATGAGGCTCTGCTTGCAAGCCTCGGTGAAGGGATGGTGGCTACAGACAAATCTGGAAATATTATTGCGATAAATCGCATGGCAGAGGAAATGCTTGGTTGGAAATCTGATGAAGTTATCGGGAAAAAGGCAGTAGATGTTTGGAGTATGCTGGATGAGAATAGGAATGAGGTGCCAGCCGAACAACGACCTATCACAATAGCGACGACGGGCACATCTGTAATTTCTAACACATCAATGTATAACAGGAAAGATGATGGGTACTTCCCAGTCGCTATTACTGTGAACCCTGTCATGCTTGATGAAAAAGTGATTGGTTCAATTGCTATATTTCGCGATATTACAAGAGAAAAGGAATTGGAAAAAACGCGTGGCGACCTATTGTCTCTTGCTTCGCACCAGCTCCGTACTCCACTCTCTGGTACAAAGTGGCTTATTGAAACACTGAAGACCGGATTGCATGGATCTCTAACTTCTGGGCAAACAGAGTATTTAAATGAGATATACAAGATCAACGAAAGGATGACTGGGCTGGTGCATGACATGCTAGGTGTGCTTCGTATGGAGGGCGACACAGCTAAGCCTAAAAATGAGGACGTGTCTATTAAAACTATCATGGCTACACTTTTTGAAACCTTTCATGGTGTGGCAGAGAGTAAAGGGATGAGAGTCGAACTCCCTGAAAAAACAGACTACACGGTAAACACAGATCCGCTGCTACTACGAAATATTCTCGAAAGTTTTATATCCAACGCGATTAATTATTCTAATCCTGGCGGGAGCGTCGTGATTAATATCAAGGAAAAAGATTCTGAACTAATATTCTCTGTAAAGGATTCTGGGATTGGTATCCCCCGCTCGGAGCAAAGGCAGATCTTTGAGCGATTTTACCGCGCTTCGAATGCAAAGACGTTTGATACTCGCGGAAGTGGGCTCGGGCTCTACATTGCATCGATGCTTGCAAAGAAAATTGGTGCCAGAGTTTCATTTGACTCAGAGGAAGGTAGAGGGTCGACATTTTATCTACATGTCCCCTGCCGTAGCGCAAATAGCTTGCCAGAGAATGTGACTAGTGTATAATGTAAAGCATAACTTATAATATAATAGTATGAACCATGTATTAGTTGTAGAGGATGAGGATTTCTTGGTACGAGCCCTAAAGGACAATCTCGTTTCAGAGGGTCACAGCGTGTCTGTAGCAACAGACGGCGAAATGGCATTTGATGAGCTCAAAAAGAAAAAACCGAGTCTTATTTTGCTTGATCTGTTGTTGCCCAAAAAGAACGGCTTTGATGTGCTAAGAGATATTCGTTCAAATCCAGAATGGCAACATATTCCTGTTGTAATCCTTTCAAACCTCGGCGAGGACTCTGAGATCAAACGCGCACTAGAGCTCGGCGCAAATGACTACTTTGTAAAGTCGCAGCATCCTATTCAGGAAGTGATGGAAAAAGTGCGTGAATATCTTCAGGGGGCTGGAGCTAGGTAAAAGTTGAACTCCAAAGTAATGATTTTAAAAATGAGACACCAGTATGCTGGTGTCTCATTTTTTATTGTAAATTACTATCTATATAATGTACAATAGAGTGAACAGATGCACGCCATTCTTAAAAAACCTCTTGGGAAATTCCTTGTCGCTTTTTTTATAATTGCGAGCTTTTTATTTCTTCAAAACCAAGTACTTGCCGCCACAGAAACAATGTGGGCGAGCTCGCACATTACTGGGACATTCACCAATCCAGACAACGCGCTTAATGCAACAGATGCGGTGTGGGCAGGTCAACTTAATACAAACACCAGTCAAACATCTAGATGGGCAATGGGAAATCCTTCAAGCACAATTAACTCAACTCAGACTATTAATGTTGTTGCCCGCAAGGGATCCAACTCTGGTACCCCAACTATTGCAATCAATCTATATGAGAATTCTGTTCTTGTTCAGTCTATAGCTGGAGCGACATCAATCACGTCAACAACTGGACAGACGGTCACTGGCACATTTGATGCGTCGGTGATTACCGATCCAACTAGTGTCGAAATTGAGGTGGTGATGACAGCGGTCGGCGGTAGCCCTTCCACCAGAAACTCTGCGCAGATTGATTCGATTGAGTGGGTGGCCACACTTCTAGGCGCCGCCACCACCATCGCCGACGGCACCAACCCAAGCAATGTGACCATCGCTCCTGGAGCTGCGACAACAGACCTCGACGCTTTCACTCTGCAGACGA
>Ga0209518_1000743_pt1 | contig 40386 bp, 49 predicted proteins | sample RifGroB1_FD_183993 | JGI IMG/M metagenome (GOLD analysis project Ga0209518, IMG submission 183993) | Groundwater microbial communities from Rifle, Colorado, USA - Groundwater B1 (SPAdes) (version 2) | ecosystem: Environmental > Aquatic > Deep subsurface > Groundwater | place: Rifle, Colorado...
AAGGTGTGGAATCGTTCAGTCAGCTCAAGCCCGACGTGCGTGCCAGGCTGGAAGCAGGCATACCGGCATGGAGGCAGCATTTCTTTCCATACGCCGCGGAGAGCTTCGATGATCCGTCGGCCCTGAATCACGGAGCCGATTCAATCAAGAAGATCCTTCTGGACAACTTTGCCCGCAAGGGTAGGCCGATTCCATCTCTGATCATCCTGGACTGGTGGCGCGACATGTGGGACAGGGTGAAGGCAGCTATGATGGCCAGCGGTCGCAGGATGGATGGAGCCGAGATGCGGTCGCAGGAGCTGGCACACTTTCTGATGCTGAAACGAATGGCCCAGGATCTTGGGACACGTGTGTTTGTGCTTATGCAGATGGCTGCAGCTGTTGCCACATCCAAGCAGGCCGACAACATTTCCAATCTTACTTGCGGCAACGCTGCGGAGAACAGGATGCTCAGCGCGTACGTGGACTCGGCATTCGTGTCCACTAGGCTGAATGTGAAGGATCATACGATCACGTACAAGCTGGATGTGTCCCGCGATGTGGAGCCAGGATACATCCAGACGTTCACGCTGGATGGAGACGCCCAGCTGTTAGTTCCTATGGACCCGTCTTCGGGCATGGAGACGTTGTCCGATTTCGACGAAGACGATGAGGACACTTTGGAATGACGAGAGAACAAGCGCAGACCGAACAGAAGTTCCACAGGGGAGATTTGGTGCGTGTGGCCAAGGATCAAGGGTCGTGCAGGAGTCATTTCCCGTCAGACTGTGACGCGATTGTGCTCGGCAGCCATGCGGACCAGTATGGCCCGGAATACGGGGGATACAGCAGACCGCAGTATACTTTGCATCTTAAAGGCAGTGGGCAGCACTCGTGGTACGAAGAGAAGCATCTGACCCTGATAGAGAGCGGCAGGCTGGACAAGCTGAAAGAGTGGAAGGACGAGCAGGAGTCCGCCAGGCGGCAGAAGGCGAACCTGGACTGGATATTCGCCCACGGTCCGGAAGTGGTGGAGGAGATGTACGGGGCGAGCATTCAGACTTTAGCCGATGGTCTGGGAGTGCCTGACTTGTGGGGTAGCCGCGGAGAAGGCTTCGTCTGGCTGTCCAACGCTATAGCGGTACTGAGTTGGGCAAGTCCATACCTGATTACCGGAAACAAAGCAGGGTGGTTAGCCGAGTGCGAGCAGTACAGAAAGAACCACGGATAACACGGAGAACAGGAATGATCTGCGACGACTGCGACGGAGAAGGAGTGTTCGCCAACGGAAAGCGCTGTTTCTGCTGTAACGGAAACGGGAACTTGTGCGACGAGTGCGGAGATCCGTGCGAGGCGGGTCTGGATATATGCGATGAATGCATGAGGGAGAGTGCCGAAGAGGATGCAATCTTGGACGAGGACACGGAAGATGATCTGCGATAGTGGCGAAAGCCTAAAGTCGATGAAGAGCATACTGATTGTCCTGCTGGCTGCATTCCTGGCTGTAGTCCTGATGTGCTACATCCTGAAGGACGAGATCAGTGACGAGAAGGTGGTATGGCTGGATCAGATCGAGCTTACCGAGAAGGGCTTTGTACAGCTAGGACTGTCCCAGGATGGACTAGTGTGTTGGCGGCTATGTCCCGAGGATGTGCTGAAAACCGCATTTGGCACAAACGTGGAACAGGACCATGATCAATGACTACCTGTTCGGCATCCTGAAACGGGCGGACCCGTCGGCAGAGGTTGTGAGCGAGTGCGAGCCGGCGTCCTACTCGCAGGCTCCGGCCCGTGCAGGATACAACGGCAGGAAGGCCTTTCCCACAGTGGAACACTGGGGAGAGTCTTACCGGATGAACTGTCCGTTCTGCGGAGACAAGCGCAGGCGGTTGTTCTTCTGTCACCTTGCTGGAGCGAAGGTGCGGGTTCCAAACCGCAAGGGCCTGGTGAATTTCTCTCCGTTCGTGTGCGTGTGCCACAACGAGCACTGCAACCACGAAGCTCCTGAGTTCGCGAAGTGGATCAGGGATCTGAAACTCACCGACGGTCCGCCAATCGATCTGTCGACCGGGTTCTCTCCTCGAAAGGTCGACGGCTACAGTTTCCTGTTCGCGTCCGAAGAGGACACGCTTCCTGAGCCCTGCTATCCGTTGACTTCCTCGGAAGTTCCGGCGCATGTGCTGGACTACCTGGATTCCAGGGCATTCGATCCCTATACGCTGCAGGCGGAGTACGGAGCCGGATACAGTCCCAACGGAGCTGTGTACCGGAAGATGTCGGATGCAGAGGTCGAGGAACTGAAGTCACACGGACAGGAGGTGAAGTGGGAGCAGCAGTTCGGCAGGTTGTGGGGCGAGCGTATCGTAGTGCCCGTGATTCAGGGACGCAGACTGGTAGGCTGGCAGGGACGTACTCCCTATGACCCTCCTTCCGGACGGGAACCCAAGTACTTCTTCGGTCCGCGCCTGGATAAGTCCAGGTCCCTGTTCAACCTGGACCGCGCCCTGCTGGGTAACACGGTGGTGATCGTGGAAGGTGTGTTCGATGCGTTCCGTGTGGGATGTCCTGCGCTTGCTCTGTTCGGCAAGACGGTTTCCCAGGCGCAGATGGCTATCATGAACGTGGCCTTCTCGCAGAATGCCGGAGCGCTTGTGATGCTGGACCCGGAAGCTTCCGAGGAGACCTTCAAGCTGGCAGAGACACTGCACAGCCAGAAGATCTTTCCGAGAGGCGTAGTTCCGGTGTATCTTCCCAATCCGGGACCGGATCCTGCCGAGTGTTCGGCATCGTATCTGAAAAGCTTGCTCGATACACATGGAACACAGCTATTGACTACGCTGGCCGGAGACAGGCCGCAAATGAGTTCGGAAGAACTGCTCCAGGGCTTCGAGGTCCTGGAGGATCCCGAAGATGACGAATGAAGGAAAGAGAACGATGGACGAACATACTGAACCTATCCAGCAGGAACAAACTGCAGCATCTGAGGTTCCGGAAAAGAAGAAAATTACGCTCAATCGCCTGTCGGACGATCTGACGCAGCGGCTGGAGAAATTTCTCGAGGCTTGCCGGAATCTGTGGACTTCAGTTACGCAGGCTCAGCTGGCTGAGAAGGCCTCTGTATTTTTTGAAACCAAGGTCACGCAGAACAATGTGGCGTACCTGGCAAAACGCCATGGATGGAAGATCGGTAAGATGTATGCCGTACGGCCGGCGAAGCCCAAGACGACCGGGAATCCCCAAGGCTGTGACAGCGGTGTGACTACACAGCTAAATGCGCTTAGGGCAGACGTGTCACGTCTGGAGCTGTGTTCCAACAACGCGCTTGAACTGATTGAGAAGAAGCAGGACGATGCATATGCCGCGTTTAACGCTCAACTTACGACACGATTCTCCAGTATGCGTATTTCGATTCATGACCTAGAGGACAAAATTGATAAGGTGGCAGATGCGCTAGCCGGACACGAATCCAAGTTCCATGGACCAGCTGTTGTAGTAGAGCAGCTGCTGAACAAATTCATGGCAGATGTGTCCGAAGCTGCTGCGCTTTGCCGTACTGATCTGCCGGAAACCAAGGCAAACTCTTGATCTAGGAAAAACATGTCTTATCCGGTCTGTCTCTTTCCAGGAGAGGTCCAGGTGCAGGGTCCTGGCGGAAGGTTCTGGCGTGCCAGGCAGTGGCTGCCTGGCGATCCAATGCCATTCGCATCCTGCAGGGCTCTGGGACTCGACACCGAGACGGAGCCGCTGGAGAAGGGAGTGCCCATACGCCCGGTCATGCTCCAGATTTCGGGGGACATGTCGGACGAGATCCTGTTCGTTCACTGGCGCCATTTCTCCGAGGCGCTGGACTACATCGACACGAACTACCCTTCTACCGTGTGGGTGTTCTTCAACGCTCCCTTCGACTGCCGCGTACTCGGATGGCCGTACGGTCCGCTGACCAAGGTGATGGCGGAAAACCGACTGGTCGACATGGAGATCCGAGGCATCCTGCACAGCTTGCAGGAGGGCACGTACTTGGGCAAGATGAACCTTGCGGAGCTCACCCGCAGGCAGGTGGGCTGGGAGATGGAGAAGGACAAGGGTTTGTCCCTGAGCTTCCGCCAGGACAAGCAACTCTCTATGGACCAGGTCTGGTACGGCTCGTACGATGTCATAGCCACAGTCGAGGATTGGGCGAAGATACCGGAGCCGTACCCGACCGAGGATATCAACACCTGCGGCTACTTCGCGCTGTCAGACATATCCGCGCGCGGTATGCGCGTGGATATGGACAGGTTCAAGGAACTGTCGGAGGTGTTCGTAAAGGAGCAGCGGCGGCTGTACATGCTGCTGCAGGTGTTTGGCATAGCACCGGGCGATCCCAATATCGAAGGATCGTCTTCTCCTCCTGGAGTGCTGCTGCGGAAGCAGGAACTGCTTCATGCTCTCGAAGAGCAGTACGACGTCAGGCTGCCCAAGACCCCCAGCAAGGCCATCAGTACAGAGAAGAAGACACTGGACCTGGCACTGATCGTGCGCGGCATACCTGTGCCGAACTGGCTCAGGATCTCGCGCGATTACGAGCATGCCAGGAAAATGCGCAAGACCTACCTCAACCCGGCCAAGGTCGGCCCGGATGGCCGGGTACATCCCAGGTTCTCTCCGCTGATGAAGACCGGACGCACGTCGTGCAGCGATCCCAATATCCAGAACATGCCGAAGGACGGAGGACTCCGCGGGATTTACATCCCCGAGGACGGGTACCTGTTCCTGGCTACCGACTTCGCGCAGCTGGAGCTGTGTGCTCTGGCACAGTCGTGCTGGAGCAGGTTCGGCAGGTCGAAGATGCGCGAGCTGATCAACGAAGGCGTGGACCTGCACTACTGGTTCGGAGACATCCTTGCTACAAAAGTGGGCAAGTATTTTGATCCGAACGACAAAGACAATGAAGAAAGAAAAGCGTTTCGCCAGCGGGCTAAAGCGGCTCTATTCGGGTTTCCAGGTGGTCTTGGGGCTGCAACCTTTGTAGCGTATGCAAGAAACTACAAAGTAAGCATATCTATCGATGACGCCAAGGAGCTGAAAGAGCTGTGGACAGAGTCCTTCCCGGAAATGAAGCAGCACCTGCAACCCCGTGTCGACGAGTACTGGACCAGCCGCAATATCGCCATGTGGCTGTCCAGGCACAAGATGCAGGATCCCAAAGTGCGCACGCTGTCCGACCTGGCGTCTTTCCTGTCCATCGAAGGATGGGAGCCTGATGACATCTTCAAAGCTCAGTCCGAGGTGTCGGCGTACGAGTGCCGGCTGGTGTCCGGACGCCTGAAACGCAACTGCACCTACTGCGCAGCCACCAACATGCAGTTCCAGGGTCCGTCGGCCGACGGAGCCAAGGTGGGGCTGTGGGAAGGCTACGTGGAGGGATGGCGTACCGTGGACTTCATTCATGACGAGGTGATACAGGAGGTTCCGCTTCTGTGGACTCCGGTACAGCACACTGAGTTTGCGGCGCACGTGGAGGATGTCCTGTGTACCAGCATGCACCGTGTTCTTCCCGATGTGAAGATCAAGGCGTCGAGTGTGCTAATGGCCAGGTGGTACAAGGAGGCTGAGCGCTTGACTGATGACGATGGATGCCTTATGGTGTGGACTCCTGAAAGAGCGAAGGAGCTTAAAGAACGTGCCGAAGCGGAAAAGGCAGCCAAAGCTGCCGCAGCCAAAGCAGCCTGACGGTTTGCAGGAGATGTCCGATTCTGAAGTGTTGGACTACATCTATGGATGCAACTGCAAAGTCAAGCCCGACGATACTCGCTGGAAACTGGATGGAAGGGTCGAGTGGCAGTACATGTGGGTGTGCTCAGACGGCGAGCTGCGCACCAGGGGTGAGACCCTTAGAGAAGCTGTGATAAGACACGCATCTTGCATGTACAGATTGTATGTGTCGAGTTTTGTGTCGGGTGGCGTACTTGTTCCTACATTCCATAAGTGGCTGAGCGCATATGCTCTGCCTGAAACGAAGACCAAAGGAGAAGTGAAAGAATGAAGCGCGGTCCAAGTGTCGGTAGTTCGTACAGTGGTCCCGTGAACCAGATCACCGGCAAGGTTCCCCTGTACAAGCCGTCGGACAAGGGAGACATGATGCTCCGTGTCCTGCCGGCGTTCGAGAATGGTGCGGAGTGTCCGTGGGTAGATTTCGAGAGCGATCTGCCCGACAACTCGGCACGCATGGGCGATCAGCACTACGAGCTGGATGCCGTACAGATCTTCACCGGCAATGCAGTTCACATGCTGAGTTCGATGTCCAAAGAGGAAGGCGAGCCAGATGAAGCTGCAGTTCCATCGCCTGCGGTCTCCGTTGCCCATCGTATTTCGACCATGGTACGCAAATGCAAGGAGATGCAGGGCAAGGGGTACACCGGGCTCCGGACGGATTTCCTGCCCAATAAATTTGGACAGTCCTGGATTTCGGTCACAACAATGACCCTGGTGCAGTCTCTGCTGTACCATCTTGGCGGGCAGCCTGTGCGGGATCGCGACGGCAATCCGTTCCGGTACTGCGTAGTGAACATGACCTCCAGCGCCATGCGCAAGTTGCGCGAGAAGTTGTTTGCGGCGCGCGTGGTTCCTGCCAGCGGTGACAAGCGCGCGTATTCGCTCGAACAGTCTCAGTTCGGTGATTATGTGAGCTGCGCTGGAGGCAGTTTGATCGTACTGAGCCGCGATGTCGGTTCAGCCACTCCTGCCTACACCGTTCAGCTCGGAGAGCCTCTTGCGTTGGATACCGAGTGGTCTGCTTCGCAGTGGCGTCCGTGGTCTGGAGACGCAGAGAATGCTATCTACAAGATCCCGACGCATACCGAGGTCATGCAGGCCTTGAGCACAATTCTCACGGACGAGCTCATCGGCTTTGGCCTGATTGGATCCAACTTCGAACCGATGCTTACTCCAACCCAGATCGATCTGGGCAAGGCTGTGACGCTGTTCGAAGGCAATCAACAGGCCGAGGAAGCAGCGCCTGTTCCGGCTCCGGCTGCTCCATCCAGGGCGCCTGGTCTTCCCACAACGGGCAGAACACAATCCACTGTTCCGAATCAGGCAGGCGCTCCGCAACGCATTCCGCCTTCGTTCTCGGCTATGCCCAGTCAGGCTCCGAAAGCGCCAGCAGCTCTGCCGTCTACGGTCAACCGCGGACCGGTCCCTCCCAGGCCTCCGTCCACGGTACGCCCACAAGGGACACAGTTGCGTTCTGTTCCGCTGTCTGCTTTTCCGAAGCCGGCTGTGACTCCAGTGTCTGCTGTTCCGCCGGAGATGGAACAGCTTCCTCATCTGGGAGAGACGCAGGAAGCACATCTGTTTGATCCGGCGGCTGCTGTTGATGTTGCTGATCTTCCGACTGTTGATCTGGGGTGACCGGGGATACAATGCCTAATCACTGTTGCAACGATTTGTATGTGACCGGGCCGGAAGAGGAAGTAGCTGCGCTTTTGACTGCCATCGGAGCGGCTTCGTCTGAACCGGTATTTGACTTTTCAGTAGTCATCCCGTATCCAAAAGCGTATGCGGATCTAGACAACGAGTACATTGCGCTTGGATACGAAGCGTTTCACAAGAAGTATGGGCCCGATGCCAAAGACGGGTTCAATAGCGGAGGGCACGAGTGGTGCATTGATCACTGGGGGACCAAGTGGGGAGCGTATAACGTAGTACGCAGGGATGTAGATGGCCTGGTGTGCGTCTCGTTCCGGACAGCGTGGCAGCCGCCTTGTCCGGTGATCCCAGAGCTCCATCGACGGTTTCCCAAGTGTACTTTGCATCTGGAGTACTTTGAGGGCGGGATGGGGTTCGCAGGCGGATTCTCCTGTCTGTCTGCCGAGGATTGGTACGACGAGTCCGTGCCCTGGACAGCCGGAACCGTATCCAGGGAGTGGAAGGTAGACGACTACAGAGGCTGTAGAGGCGGGTAAACGGCAACGGAACTGTCCGGCACATCTGTGCCGGACAGTTTCCTCTGCACTCATGCACGGATATGTAGGAGTTTGTCCGCATACACTTATGCGCAAGTATATACAGTTTGACAAGAAAGGAACCGATGACAGCAGAACCGATCCTGCGTAATTTGATAGCCAGCAGCAGCAAGAGCCTGGCGAAGAAGCTGATCAAGCAGAACATCCCGGCTTCAATCGCCAATGCGATGTCCGGGCACGCTGTGCGTGACTCCGGAATCACGCAGACACATGTGATTCCGGTGGACTGCTTCCCGTTCGAGTACATCCTGGGACAGACAGGCATTCCGCTGCACAGAATCATCACCATCCAGGGCACTACTGCGTCTGCCAAGAGCAGTATGTTCTGGTTCATGGCTCGTGCGTTCCTGTCGTGCGGGGGACTGGTCATCTACTTCGATCTGGAGAACAAGCACGAGCCCCGCACGGCTCAGGCCTACATCGGAAATCCGATTGCCTACCGCAACCGGGTATACGTGTATCCGTCGACCGTGGTGGAGTGCTTTTCAGTACAGCTGCAGAGCGTGCTGAGTGCCCTCCGCAACGACAAGGCAATGAAGGGTCGGCCTATCTTGATCGGGATAGATACCTTGGGTTCGGCACTGGGTGCCAAGCACATCAGCGATATGAAGCAAGGCAAGGCCGATCCAGGTTTCTCCACAGCCAAGGCCACGTACATCCAGCAGATGGCGCTGCAGCAGGCCATCTCGTTGTTCCTGCCTGAACTTCCTCTGACCATTGTTGGTCTGCAGCAGGAACGCAATCTGCTGGAAAGCCAAGAACGCAAGGCTACAGGCGGGTCGTTCTCTGGATACGCCAAGTCTGTGGCGCTGCGTATGGAAAAGTACGCGTATTGGAAATACAGGGACGAGCGTTTGCCGCTGATCCGGGTGTCGCAGGAGAAACAGTCCAACAACACCCAGCGCGACATTTCATTGGTAGTGCCGTGCGACGTGACAGCCAACGGCCTGCCGTTCCGCAGCTACAGCTTCCAGTGGCAGTATTCCATGCTACAACTGCTGGCCGACCTTTCAGACAAGGCAGCATCCTGCCTGGAAGGGATTTTCAAAGTGGAGAAGGACCAGCTTACGTTCTCGGTCAAGAAAGCCGGCCGTAGCGGAACCGACTCGGAGTGGCTGGAGAAATACAAGTGCACGAAAGCCAGTCACAAGGAAGCAGGGCCGGCGCTTCTGGCCGATGTGGCCCTGCGTGATCTGCTTCGGGAGCGGGTCAACCTGAATGCAGAGCCGGTGTTCGCTACTCCGTATAGAGTACCGCTGTCGCTGTCCGGAGGCTTGTGGCTCGGACCCGAAGAAGATGACGAGTGGGCCAGTCGGTCCGAAGACGATATCCTGCAGATTCACCGTTCAGCGTTGGTGAAGATGGCTGCAGAAGACGACGCAGAGCGCAAAGCTGCGGCTGCCAAGTCTCTGGAAGATGACGAATCCGAGGACGACGTTCAGGAAGTGTCGCTGGCAGGAGAGTCGGATTGAACGATATAGGACAGGTCACAGCGTCCGACCTGGAAGCACTGCGCAGGGGGGCTGTAAGATTCCGTAAGTTGGCCGAGGCGGCTGGTACAGAGGCAAAGAAACTGTCGGTAGATTCCATGAAGCTGAACCTGCAGCGCAGGCTCCGGGAAGCTTCCGATGATCTTGCGGACATCTATGTGCATCCTGGAAGGCTTCAGGGTTCCAACATTCTGACAGGCAAGTTGCCAGCCTTGCTGCTGAGACACGCGAAGAAAAATGGTCTGGCGCTGTTTCGCACGATGCTCCCCAAATGCGACTGGTTTGTGGCTCTTACTTCCACAGTCATGTCTGAAGTGTGTGTCAGCGTTACAGTCGAAGACACGACGTACTTCGTCTGTCCGCTGAAGGAACTGAAAGAAAGCGAGGATGTATGGCGGCTGATCTTGTGATCGCGGAAAATCTGCTTGTCTCCAAGAAGGACCTGGTGCTTCCTGACACACTGGAGGGGCTGTACGCATATCTGCGCACAGTCCAGACACAGCTTGAAACTGTGAACACCATTACCTACTGGCAGGCGGGAGCTGTGCTTGCCAAGATGAAGGCATCGTTCGAAATCGAGAAACCTGCAGAGGCGGCTTCCCGTGAAACAGGTATCAAGGAACGTCTCCTGCGCTACTGCCGGCAAGTGTTCGAAGCCTTCGAGATCGGAGACCTGCGCGCTGTGTGCAGTAAGGGTATGCAGTGGAGTACTGTTCGTGAATTGGCGTCAGATAATGCAGAACCGTTTCGAGAGATGCTTTTGCAGCGTTTCCTGGAGGATCGGTACACTGATTTGGAAGTGCGAGACATCGCGCTGAAACTGCGCGCAGGCACTCCGATGAGCGTGCTGATCGGCGAGGATGGCGAACTGGTCGAGGGAACCGGAGAAGGATCAGGTTCCGGGGAACCTGGCGAACCCGGCGAGCTGAAGCAGCATCTGGACAAGGCCCGGAAGAAGGTGGCTAAGCTGTCCAGGGACTGCGCGGCCGAGAGCAAGGCTTTCAACGAGAGGCTGACCACCGATTTCGCCGATGCCCTATTCACCTCGGACGGCTCCGATGACCAGGATGTCATTGAAGCGTTGTCGGCTCTTGAAACTGTGTTGCACGGAACCATCTCTGAAAGCATTTCGCTGGCCAATGCTGTTCATGTGATGTGCGGCAAGAGCGATTATCCGTTCGATGGCATCGATACGATGCTGAACGAAATCAGGACCAGGTTCGCAGTCGGCGCAACGCCTGTCGAGAATTAGGAACTTGAATGTGCATGACGGCGTCAGGGCTCTGAGACGTGTTCCCGATGACATGCTTCTGGCATCTAATGCCGTGTGCCTGTGCGATATCGGACGCATGGCATCGTTCCTGGATATACAGGCTGCCGCACTGTGTCGCTGCCTGTCCAGGGCTACCGGCATAGGTGAAGACATATGGTCTGATCTTGTGTCCAAGCATGTTGGGCTGCCAGCCGATTCCATATTGAAGCGTTTGCTTGAGCACACTGTGTGCGGCTGGCTTCCGGCATTGGCCTCCGGGTATCTTCCATGCTCTATGGCCGATGCCGGATACAGGGATATTCCGCAGACTGTGCTGGTGGGAAACGGCGGGCCGGAGCCGGACAGCTGCAGATGGAATCTGTCTATGCTGGTGGAAGCCGGTCCCGATTTCGGGACGGAGCTGCGTGTGCGGCTCAGCGAGCGTATGGCAGCAAGTGTTCTGCGCAAAGCTGTCGGAATACGACTGGTTGCGGCATGTTCGCGTCCCCGGCCGTACGATCTGCATCGAATGCGGCTTGCCGTCGGATTGACGGCGGATCAGCATGGACATCCATCCTTGGCTAATGTGTTCGAGTGCTCGGGTTTGCGTGCTGCAAACCGCAGGCTGATGCATGAGTATGTCGGAAAGTGTCCACGGAACTCAGAACGGGAGATGTGCTTCGACTGCGGAGCTTCCCCGGACAAGTGTTCGAGATCCAGGCACACGAATATGCTGGAAAAGGGCACGTGCCTTACCTGTGGCAGCGGCAAATACAGACTCAATCTAAAAGGAGTGTGTGTAGCATGTGTGCAGCGGTATGTGACAACAGGGGCTCCGCTGGTGGTCCGGGCGCAGCCGTGATGGCGCAGTTGGATTCGGTAGAGCAGCTCATGCTTCGCCGATATTCGGCGATGTTGTCCGGATTTGCGGAAGTCGCGGACAAGGACAGGAAATTCAGGCTGGCCTACTCGGCCGCCAGGGACATGCTTCCTATTCTGCGCTTCTGCATTCCGGTGGCCGCCGAGCTGGCCATGTTTCACAAGCCGGAATACAGCGAGGATGGTTCTGCGCTGTACAGGGTGGTGATGATGTATACCCTGTGTCTGACAGAACAGGATAGGGCTTGGGAAGCGATGGTGGCTGCGTCGGAGAACCTGTTCTCCACACCTGAGCTCGCAGAGGCGTCTACAGTGTTCGGAGCAATGCTTTCGTACGTAATCCTTCAATATGTGCTGTTCATGCCGTACATGCTGGAAACGATGGGAGAAGTGTGGCCGGACAAAGCCGAGCATATGCTTTCCGGTATCGTGCGTGCCCAGCATATGGACAAGGCTTCCGCCAGAAAACTGCTGGAAGGAATGCACGCCGCCGGACTGCTTCCAGCAATGGAAGGTCCGGACAAACTGTGCAGTCGCAGGGAAGGAAGACTGACCAGACTCATGCAGAGACTCCGCGGTCGCATACTGGTTCCGAGATGCAGCGGTACTGTTGGTATTTGCGTCAAGGATATCTTCCGCCGGTGGATGGGCAAGCTGGCCGCAACCGGCGAAGTCGAACTTCCGAAAGGACAGGTGATGGATGCTGATAGACCATCTGAGACGCCTTGATCCGGGACACTGGCTGTACTGCTGGGCAGGTAAGCTGCTGGATAGTGAACATGCCAGTGTACGGGCAGATCTTGTGCGGCTGAGGGCTTTCCGAGCCAGGGGCAAAGGTCGGTGGCTGTACAGGGAGATTCCGCCGTACCGTCCGACAGCTGTTTCGAAGGCATCGTCGTCCGGAGATGAACTCCACAAACTTATGTTTGCAGACGATCCCGTGCTGGTGATCCGCAGCGGCGCTCGTAAAGGCAGACATGCGCATTCGGAGGACCTGTACCGAACTGAAGATGCTTCCCGGATTGATATATCTGTCGAGCTTTCCGGAGAAAATCCGTTAGACGTCCAGGACAGGCAGGCGGCACATTCGCTCGAGATATGTGAGACCTGCATGGAATCGTACGAGGCGGCTGGAGGAAAGATAGAGAACATCTATCCGGCGTACATCCCCCGGTTTTTGCTGTCGTCGAAACGGTCGGCGCATGTGTATGTGCGTCCGGAATTGGATTCTACCAAGTCTCCTCCGGCAGAGGAGTATGGTGGATTCGTACTCAGGGATGCAAACTGGTGGTACGGACAAGGGGTATGGTGTGTGGATCCGGGAGATCTTGGGCATTGGTACATATCTTCCAATCTGGATAACCTGCAACACGGATACGAGGTAGCCGTCAGTGAATGAGATAACAGCCTGGCAGCAAGTGCTTTCGGGGTGCTTCCCCGTGTTCATCAACGTGGAGACCACGGGCGTAGGATCGGATGACGTGGTGTCTGCTGTGTGCATGCGTCCTCCTGCAGTGAGTACGCCGGTTCTGCTAAGCAATATCTGGAGCGTTCCGGATGATAAGGTAGCTACCGCTGCCAAGTTCCTGGCCATGACGGAAAACGAATACCGGGAACTGGCCGGAGTACCACAAGAGACATTCGTCCGTATCTTTGACCTGCTTCTGGAAGAAATCGCAAAACGCAACATGACTCCGTTACTGGTCACATACAATCCGGAATTCCAGGCCCGGTTTCTCGGCACACTTGTGCCGGGAGCTTTGGAAGCGTTCGAATGGCTGGACATCTGTCGGCTGGCCTGGTGCCTGTCCGAGACCAACGGAATCTCTCCGGACATCGGAACGGTACAGGAACTGATGTCCGCAGTGACGGAACTCACCAATGGCCAGCGCGGGACGGGGTACAAGCCTGTGATGACCAAGTGGGGTCTTCCTGTTTCATCTCCGTGCCCTCCTTTGCAGAAAACAGCCAGGATCGCATGGATGTGGAACAAGGTATCACATTGGAAACAGGGAGTCAATCCTATCAAGCTGCCGTATGCTACCTCGCTGTACCCTGAGGTTGGCCTGGCGGTGAACCTGAAAGCCAAAAGCAGATGACGTTCAACTGCTCGGTGTACGACCTGCTGGCCCGGAACGCCAATGTGGCCGCGCAGGATGACACGTGGTGTGTGTACCTGTACGTCCACGGTAGTCGGGCCAGCATGATTACAGAGACGTCCAGAACCGTATCTTCATGTTCAGAAGCCATTCCGCTTCTGGTGGATTACGATCTTGGATTCGCGTCTTCCCCGGCACAGGCCACGTGGAAGATAGATAACAGGGCAGAGCTGGCACGTGTGCTGCAACTGGTGTACGACCAGCACGGTGGATCGTTTTCAATTGACATCAGCGAAGCTGATGGGTTTGTAACTGGCATCTGTTGCATCAAGTCTGCGGAGGGATCGTGCGATCCGATAGGCGTGCTGCAGTTGACGCGCATCAAAACGCTGCAGCTTCCGCCATCTCCGCTCAAGTTCAAGGATGACAGGTTCGAGACCTGCACATTCGACCGGGAACGGTGGGCACAATGTACCCTGAAAGTTCCCGGCAGAGTTCTGGCAGACTTGCCCGATCCCGCAAACCGATACATGTTCTGTGAAGCGCTGACGTCACTGTCCCGCGGGGGCAGCAATCCGATGCAATCATACGTAGGCGATAAATTCAGAACAAAGGAAGAAGCTATGGCTATCAAACCAGCCGCGTCCGTGGGCGCAAAGACTGAACCTTCGCATCTGTCGGTGGAGGCCCCCAGTGCCCCACCGACGCCTGTTCCCCCTACTCCTCCTGCTCCTCTCCGTCCTCCGGCCGATCGGCCGGTTGCGCAGGCAGTGGCCGCACGCAAAGCAGCCGCAAAAACTATGTCCATTGTGGTTCCGCCGGTTCCGGCACAGGAACCTTCCTCGGTTGACTTCGTGGACAAGTCCGCTTCGGTGCCGGCAGTGCCGGAAACAGCGGAAACTGCACAGCCAGTTGCTGCGGCATCTCCGGTATCGGAAGAAGAAGCCGCTAAGGAGATTCCGGTTGCAGCCCCCCCAGCCGCTGCCCCCACGGCCGCCGCCGGAATCACAGATAGCGGCAATGGCAAGGAGAAGCGTCCCCGGCGCAGCTCTGAGACCTTAGATGCCGAAGCGGCGGAACGTCTTACAGAACGACACTGGACCGTGCTTCCCCCCGTGGATGATTTGAAGGACAAACTGCGGGCCGATCTTCCAGGAACTGTAACTATGGTCGGAAAGTTCATCTCCGCGGCGGAGGATGCGGCACGTACCCTTCGTGACGCTATGTTCTTTGAGATGCAGGCTTTATGCTCTCAGCCCGCCGAACCTCCGATAGATCCTGAGGAACTCCAGCGCAAAGTGACAGAAGCGGTCTGTGCTGCTCTCCAGATCCATAAGATAGGTTGAGTCCAATGGCAGGTTGGGCGTACTACCGCATAGCCAACGGGCGGTTGCCGTATTTTCCCACAGTCGCCGAGGCTGTAGGGGATGCGACGCTCGCCGCGTTTCTAGCGGTGAACGCCGATCTGGCTGCAGGGGCTGCCGGTCCATTCCAGAGACATCTCAGGACCGGCAGTCCCCTATGGTCAGATGCTTTCCCTGCATCCAGAAGTACCCTCTCCGGACTGCTGGAACTGGTATACGACGCTGGGTCCGAAAACCCGGTGTCCCCGTTGGAGCGCATACAGCACAATGCACACAGGGACGGTCCTCACAGGGCCGTCCATCATTTCCATCATCCGGAGATCCTGAAGGCCTATACCGAAATGGCGTACCCTTCGGGATCATCTTCCGAGGCCGTATCTCCAGGCAATCTTTGGTGGACGGGACCCGTCGACTCGCTCAAAGCCCAATTGCTGGCTACTCTGCGTCCGGCAGGGCTGCTCGGAGACTTTCCCGATTCCAGGGTATATGAGTGTCTGGAGCTGGTGCTGGAAGAGCAGCTGCGGGAATGCCACGCAGGCAACGTAGCTGTATACCCGGACATGACTGAAAGCCTATTGTCATTTGTTTCCAGACGGTATTCGCCGGGAGGAGTTCCAGGCTGCAAGTACGATCTGCTGCGGTACGATGCGTTCTGGGCATCCATGCGCAGAATAGTCGGACTGCAGGTTCTGCGTCCCAGTTTCAAGAGTGAGACAAACAAGGCGCAGAAAGTTGCAGCCGCAACCAACCGGTTGCTGGAAAAGATGAAGGAACTGGGAATGAACGACGAGCACTACCTTAGAAAGGTGCATCACTGGTGCCAGTACACCAAATCCCCTCCGTCCATAAAGCTGGTATTGGAACCGGCACAGACGATGCTCATGTAGAGTTGAATGATGGTTCGATATTGTGTATTCCGACACGCATCGTACACTTCGACTTCGAACTGGGAGCCCGTGTGTGGATCACAGAGATCGAGCGTCCTGGAACAGCTATAGCCCAGATGATGGATGGTCTGGGTAAACAGTACCTGGTGGCGTACTGGGACAGATGTGAGCGTCGGCAGACGTGGTTGTTCGCGTCAGATTTGGAGGCAAGGAATGTCCCTGTCTGAACTGACAGCGGCAGTAGGTAAGCTTACACGCAAAGACTGTCTGGCTCTTTCTGCCGCGTTGCGTGCACGGATGTGTGCGCTGGCTCAGGCTCCGGACCCAGTCGTGGCGAGGAAGGTGCGTACAAGTTCTACGGCTTCAATCGTACTGGCCGGTCAGCGGTATACGGGGCAGATCGAAGATTTGATGTCCCGATGTCTTTCGCTTCGATTCTCGGACAATTCCCGCTTGTTCCTGTCAATGTCTGATCTGGATCTGGAGGGTTTCGATTGTCCTCTTACCGCATCTCCGGACAGCCTGTACTCGTCCGAGGCTGTTGATCCGGAGCAACCTGTGTGCCAGCATGATATACGTGTGCTGGAAGGACGGCTGTATAGGGTGGTTCGGCACGGAGACCCGATGTCAGAATGCAGAAGGCTTAGGGAATGTCCAGAGATCGAGAACTTCCCAAGTTCGTACTTGAAACTCCTGCCGGCAAAAGCGAGCGTATCTCTTGAGTTCTAAGCCCGCCCCAGGTTCGCAAAGAACCAGCGTCCCTGGATTGAGCGCAGGTTGGCTCGGTACCGTGATTTACTTCAGGATTACGTAGACAAACACAATGCAAATAATGACAACTACAGACGATACATCCGTCGGACTGATGCACAGGGAGACGCAGCGATTTTCAACCAGCTCTGGGCCGCTGGTCCTGACGGCCTCGTCCCGTGACATCCTTGTCAGCTTCCGTCCTTCGGGCAATGGCTCGATGTGGCTGGGAGCCTGGCGGTACACGCTGAAAGACCAGAAGTTTGATGGACTGGCACTGCACACGGATATTCGGTTCAGCGATGCGTTGTGCAGGTGCGCCAGAGAACACGGCGGACAGAACACCAGTCCAATGTCGTGCTACGCCGGGCAGGCTCCGGTGGTTCCGGAAACAGAAATAGTTGTCATGTCCCGCGTACATGGAGCCTTCATTGCCAATAGGACGTGGGTAGCAAGGCAGGCCAGAAAGAACAGAAAGGCAATCGCGCATGGGGCTTGAGATTCTTTCCAAGCATGGCGTATGCTGTGCTTTGCACGTTTCGTACCCGAGATACCGGGACAGGCTGGATCCCGGCCTGCTGGGTTTCGATCTGAACAGCTCGATGGACAGAGCGGTGTTCCGGGCACCGTCCATCGCTATGCTGGCTGACGCGCTGAAGCCGATATCGAGTATTGAGCAAAAGGCGCGTGCAGCCTTTTCAAACAAGACCTTGTCGCTGGCACATGGAGTAGGACTTCGATTCTGTCCGGTCAAGGGCCTTTCCTCTTTGATGCAGGTTCTGCGCGTAAGGCAGGAGGAGTTTTCCGGCGCAGCTGTGTCGTTTGTGTCCGGTTTCGACCGGACGGTGTCGGAAATGCGTACAGCCTGGCAGCAGACTGTGGATAGGCAGACTGGGTTTTCCGAAGAGATCAGGAAGAAGCTGCTCGACCGTGTACTGCTGAAGTTTCCGAACAGGGCTCCGCCGTTGAATGCGTTCAGCATGGATGTCAGCTGGCTTGAACTGAAGACTCCAGACACTCCTGGACTGACCGGCCTGGACGATGTCGAAGCGGCTGCAGCCGCGGAAGCCTGGTCTGAGATGCGGTCCAGGGCAGTCGACAAGGCTCGTCAGTTTTCCGACACATTCGTGACAGGCTGCCGTATGGAGCTCGTACGCAGATTGCAGGAGTTCTATGCTTCCATGCGTGTCGTGGTGGAGAACGGCAAACCAATCAATAAGCGCACGGTGGCCCGTGTACGCGAATTCGTAGAGAACATGTCGGTACTCAATTTTGCCAACGACTCGACCATCAACGGCTGGATCACACAACTGCAGGAATCGTTCGGAGGGAAGCTTGACAGTACTGTGCCTGCAGGCATTCACGACAACGAGATCATACGCTCGGTGAGCGACTGCATCGGCGATACGGCTGACAGGATTGAAGCGGAATTGAGTATCGCGTACGACGATGGAGCTGCAGATCGGGTAGCGGCTGTTGTCGGCACACCCGTGCCGCTGAACCTCGAGATTGAAACCGGCGGACTGTCTGTTTGACGGATCAGGAATTCAGCTGCAGGTATTGGGCCGAGAACTTCTCCAGAGATGTGGAAACGTTCCTGGAGTACTGGGAATCGGAACAGCGGCAGCGACCGCAGGAGTATCCTACCAGGATGACGCTGAGTGACTGGGACCGGCAGTTTGTGGCCTGGCTGAATAACCAAGGCAGGGAGAATAAAACATGAGCCATTTGACTAGAATCAGGAACGTGTATACGCGAAAGGATCTGCTGATCGCGGCTCTGCTGCGATTCACGCCCATTGTGGAGGAGAGCGCGGATGGGCGCTACTGGGGAGGCAGGACCGCCAAGGGGGACATTGTGGCGAAGCTGGGACAATATGATCTGATTTTCCAGCTTGTAGCGCCGTCGTCAGATGTATCCATGGTGCGGGATCATAGCGAAACAGCTATCGAAGTGCCGGCGGTGACATCGGTGTATCAGCCGTCGTTCGATACCTGGAACGGAGAGGTGCAGACGGTATTTGGAAAGAATCTGTGTCGGCTGAATGCCGAGTACTACTCCGCGCTGCTTGCTGAACAGTCCCAGGGATACCCTGTGATTTCCAGGCATGAAACGGATGACGAAATCGTGGTGACTCTGTATGCATAGCCTGTCGATAGCCATTCCGGCATGCGGGTACAAGGTAGGCACGCTTGGCTGGCTGAAGCGCGGACTGGCGGACGGAACTGTATGTGAGGAGACTTACCCGTGAAGATATCTATTCGCATTCCCAAGACCCTGAACGAGCCTGTCGAACTTGAAGTAGACGGAGCCAAGGGGACGCAATGTCTGGAAGCGACAAGGAAACTGCGCTCGCAGATGCTGGCGCAGTCGCCGCTGAAACGCAAGGACGAGTTCCACCAGACGGTGGGAACCGGAGTCTGCGCTCAGGTAGGGTAACCGTACTGATTGATAAGATGCACGGAGGAGTGTCCTTCCTGCACAGCGACAACCTGGTGGACGCGATCGGGGTGAAGCCGGATAGCGTCGAGCGTCTAAGCAATGTGGAATTCGATTCCGCCCGGAGCGTGTGGACTGTCCAGTCCGCCCGGTCCGGGCGTGTTCTTTTCTCACACATGCGCAGAGACGAGTGTCTGGAGTGGGAACGTGACAATCTACTGGAGCTGCTTGGATGATTCGACAGACAGGGATTATGCATATTCTGCAAGGTCCCGTTGTTGCCCAGCCGGACGGAACGTTCAGCATGTACCTGGATGTGTGTGAGGAACAAATGGAACTGGTGAAACTGCGATCAGGGCGTGTGCTGTGTCCGGCGTGCGGGCTTAAAGGTGTTGGATATGCCGACCATCCGCACGCGTTCGGTTTAAAGGATTACGGGTGTGCTCGCTGCCGGTATTGTCAACAAGAGTTCGAACCAAGTTTGTTCAAACCGCAGGAGGTACAGAAATGACCATGCAGGAAGCAGTGGAAGCCGTTAAGGCTCAAGTTGCACGTTTCGAACGTCCGGACAGCCATGGCTGGTCCGTTAAATGCGAAGTTGCAGGATGGACGGAAGGTAAACCCTGTCCAACAGTATATATCGATGTTGCCGGATTCGGCAAGGGCAGCTCCTGGGAACTGTGTTTGGCCAGTCTGACTGAGGCCGTGGATGAATGTCTGGGTCTGCGTCCGTCTGCCCTTTCTATGCCGTCATATTCGGAACTCGAGCAGTCTGCGGAAGCACAAATACCGTCGATGAACTAGGAGATCTGCAGAGTGTACGCATCCACCTACAACGAGCTTGTGCAGTGCCTGCGGGCCAGGGTTCCCGCCGTAAACCTTGTGCTCGAGTCCGAACGCATCATAGATCTGATGCTCCCTATGGGACTCGTTCAGTGGGGAGCGTCTCCAATAGATTTCATAGGAGCCGCCCACGCTCCGACAACCAAGTCCGAACCGGTACTGGTGATCAACATGGACCTGACCGGCATCAGCCTGGCACCCAAGTCCGATAAGTGCCTGTCCGCTTCCGTGATCAAAGAGGCTTCCTGGTATATAGGAGTGACCAAGCAGGCGGCTCCGTTCCAGGCCGTGGGGCATCTGGGAACGCTGGTTTCCAGGCTGAAGGAAGCATCCATTGGATCAACGATGGTCATGCTGGTGTTGCGGGACACCAGCCTGAAAGACGATCCGAGGCTGTGTCGTGCACTTCTCCAGCACTGCAGCCAGGAGATTCCGGCGACAGTTCTGCTGGTTACTGCCGATCCCATTGACAACCAGTTCCTCAGGGCATGCATGCCAGTGGTGTCTGCCGGTCATCCGTCTGTGCTGGAGCTGAGCCGTACGATCAATGACCGACTGGCTCAGACCATGTCGGCCGCCGGTTCCACAGAGATGGAACTGGTCGACAACGATGAGGGTTCTTCAAGGTGTATGCCTTTGGCGGAAGCTTCGGCGGAGTGCGGAAAGGCATTGGCCGGTCTGCATGTCCAGCTGGCGCTCAATCTGTTGATGATGCACATCGAGGCGGGCATGCGTCACACACGCAGAACCGAGGGAAGACTGCTCATCGATCTGGGAGCGTTGTCCAACGACAAGGCGGCGCTGCTGAACAAGGCCGGCTACATGTCGCTGATCAAGGATCTTCCAGACGAGTCCCGTATCGGAGGACTGGACAGGCTGAAGGCCTGGCTTCGGTTCAGAGCTGCGGGGTTCAGTGAGCATGCCAGGTCAACGAAGCTGGCTCCGCCGAAGGGAGTGCTTCTGGTAGGTCCGCCAGGCACAGCCAAATCCATGTGCGCCAAGATGGCGGCAAGGATGTTCGGGGTTCCTCTGATTCGTCTGGACATTGGGTCACTGTTCAACTCGCTTCTCGGCAGCAGTGAGCGTAATATGAAGAATGCACTGTCTGTTGCAGAGGCAAGTGCTCCATGCGTTTTGATGCTGGATGAGCTAGATAAAAGCATGTCCGGTATCGGAAGTAATAGCAAAACAGATGGCGGTACATCGGATCGACTTCGCGGTACATTGCTCACATGGATGGCCGATAAGAAGTCTGATGTGTTTGTCATAGCCACAGCAAACAGTATTCTTGAACTTCCTCCTGAAATGACTAGATTAGGACGATGGGATGCCGTCGTGTTTGTTGACTTGCCTAATTTCGTCGAAAGGAAAGTCATTTGGACGATCCACCTGGATCTTGTGGAACAGACTGCCAACGTCGGGGACCTGGATGTGCTTGCAGACAAAAGTAACGGGTATTCAGGTGCCGAGATCGAAGCAGTGGTTCAGGAAGCCATGTACACCGCGTACAGGCCTGGAGAATCCTTAGTGCTTACGCAGTCCATGCTGCTGGATGCACTGAACGAGACTGTTCCGCTGTCGCAGGCAAGAGCCGCGGATTTGAAGTATCTGCGGGACTGGGCGGCAGCCAATGCCAAGCATGCCAGTTCTCCGGATACTGAGCACAGGAATACCGAACAGCCGAAGTTGGGGTTTGGAGTCAATGTATAGACCGGTCGTGTCCGGCTGTCCGGCTTCATAAGAAAGGAAAGACCATGTTCCAATCATATTGGAATGGAAAATGCCATCGCTGCGGACACAGACGCAGACTGGGTTCTATCAGGTACAAGGTTCCAGGGTTCAGAGTGGAACTTCGAAATCTGCATGTGTGCAGAGAGTGCTATGCCGAGTGCAAGGCCAATGTGCACACAGAGACAGTGATGCTGCCTGTCAGCATCTTCCGCAGCGTTGAAGGATTCGACGTGTGCGCGTCTGATTTTGTGGCCGGATATTCGTGTGCGTTCCTGAAGCGGGGATGCAGAGACAACAACTACCAGCCTGCGTGCGCTATAACCGATATGCCTCTGGACAGGCTTCCGTCGCCTGACGGTACGCCGCTTAGGGGCCTTCCTATACCGCACACAACATGTCCGATGAACAAATACAGGTGACATCGTGGCATCGGGATCGCTGGATAGCCGCATGCGCACGTACGAGAGACAGGAGTCCGGCAGGAGACTGCTGCCCATGCTTCCTGTATTGGGCAGGGTGGACGGCCGGGCATTTCACAGACTGACCAGGAACATGGAAAGGCCGTTCGACTCCAGCTTCAGGCGCTGCATGGAACTGACTATGCTGCGTGTCTGCGAAGAGACGAATGCCCTCCTGGGATATACCCAATCGGACGAGATCACATTCGTTTGGTATGCTCCCAATCCGAAAAGCCAGATCTGGTTCGATGGGCGCATAGCCAAGATGACTTCGCAGCTGGCTGCGCAGACTACCCTGTGGTTCGACAGGAATGCCACGACTGTGTTCGGAACGTCTGTCACCTGCATGAATCCTACGTTCGACGCACGGGTATGGGTTGTTCCTGCCGAGACCGAAGCGGCGAACGTGTTTCTCTGGCGAGAACAGGACGCAGTTCGCAATAGCATCTCGATGGCGGCGCAACAGTTCTATTCCCACAGGGAACTGTTTGGCAAGTCGTCGAACCAGATGCAGGAGATGCTGTTTGAGAAGGGTATCAATTGGAATGACTATCCTGCGGAGTACAAACGGGGAGTGTACTGCCAGCGTCAGCTGGTTACCAGGCGCTTCACCGCGGAGGAGATTGACAAACTTCCTGTCAGGCACGAAGCCAGGAGGAATCCGGATCTCGTTGTGGAGAGGTCTGTGTTCCGGTCTCTGACGTTTCCTCCGTTCGGATCTGTGGTGAACCGGGAAGATGTAGTGCTCAGAGGTGCAGAACCGGAAACAGCGAAAAGGATTTGACAACCCAGAAATAGGAGATAATGTGCGCACAGACAGCAAGGAGTACTGACCTAGACTACCTATCCTTCAACGCCTGCTTGTACGGCCTCCGTAACTACCGCAAGGCGTTGAAGGATGCTCTGGCTGTAAAGGAAGAATAGTGCAGAGAGCCCATAAAATCGAACTCAAGCCTACCTGCGGTCAGGAGCGGTACTTCCGCAAGGCCTGCGGTACGGCTAGATTCGTCTACAATTGGGCTCTAGCCGCCTGGAACAGTCAGTACGAGGCCGGAGGCAAGCCATCGGGGCTGGATCTGAAGAAACAGTTCAACGAGATCAAGTACCAAGAGTTTCCTTGGATCGCCGAGATCCACAGGGACGCGCACAGCCAGCCATTCCAGAACCTGCAGAGAGGCTTCTCAGCTTTCTTCCGGGGAACGGCTAAAAGGCCCGTGTTCAAGCGCAAGGGACAGAAGGACAGCTTTTATGTAGCCAATGACAAGTTCAGGGTGGACGGTCGTCGCATACATCTTCCTGTTCTGGGCTGGGTGAAGATGACCGAGGCCCTGCGTTTCCAAGGCAAGAGGCAGGGTGCAGTAGTCAGCCGAGTGGCTGACCGCTGGTACGTTTCGATATCGATGGATGCCGAACTTCCGGAGACAACGCCGGGAACCGGAAGCGTCGGCGTGGATCTTGGAATCAAAGCATCCATCACACTCTCTACCGGACAGGTGTTTCGGTCCCCGAAGCCCTTGAAGAAACAGTTACGCAAACTCAGGCGCGTGCAGCGCCAGCACTCGCGCAAAGCCAAGGGCTCCAGGAACCGGGTGAGGTCGGCAAAGAGGATAGCCAAGATCCACTGGCGGATTGCCAATATCCACAAGGACTTTCTGCACAAGGCGACCACGATAATCCTTCGCGAGAACAAAGCGGTGGTCATCGAGGACCTGTTGGTAGCGGGCATGGTTCGAAATCGAAAACTGGCCAGACATGTCTCCGAAGAAGCCTTTGGTGAAATGCGGAGGCAGCTGGAGTACAAGGCCGCGGCGTTCGGCGCCGTGATCCATGTAGTCAACCGCTGGTTTCCAAGTTCCAAAACTTGCTCGAATTGCGGTCAGGTGAAGCCTGCTCTGAAGCTGTCGCAGCGCATGTTCGAATGCGATGCTTGTGGGCTGGTTCTGGACCGCGACCTCAATGCGGCTCGGAACCTGGTTCAACAACTACCGGCGGCTAGCCGGGAAGTAATGCCTGTGGACTGTCCAGAATCAGGAGCATCTGCGCCTGTGGGCGGGACGAAGCAGGAACTTTGCCGTGCACATCGCTGTGCACAAGAAAGGTAGCAGGTTCACGAATGCTCAGCCTGTCTGTGCGCACGGCTCTCCTCAAGGATCGTCCGCAGTTCGTCGAATTCTTCCCCGACAGCCAGCAGGTGTTCTGCTGCCGCACCGCCCTGGGGTTCGTGCGGAAAATGCTGGAATCCCAGATCTGCTGGAAGGATGGTCCTCTTCTGGTGTCTGTGATTCGGATACCGGATACGTTCCAGGAACTGGTCGGGAAGAGACAGTACCGGATAGGCGAGCTGATGATGCTTGCCGTCCAGCATGGCAAGACCACCGAAATTCCGATCGTTCCGTCCTGTGTGCGACATCTGCTTCCGGTCCGGGATGTGGAGAACGAACCGCTGCTGATCGACCTGCGGCAGACCTGCCCCGACATCCTGCCCGACGAAGTGAAGGCTATAGTGCCAGATGGACGAGCTGTTTCGTCCGACTACTGATTGGATACAACGTATGGGTACTGGTAAGTACGCGGATACAGCACGTCCAGTAAGTATAGATGTGTCATCTGGAAATCCACAAGTTTCCTATGGCACTCCTGTATCAGAGTTCGATGCCCTGGTGAATGCAGGATTCGGACAAACGGTAGCGGAGGATACTGCACGTAAACAGGCAGTACAGCCCGAAAAGGCATCAGCACCATTAGAGGGCGGTAAATCTAAGAAACCCATTGAGCTGGATTGGGAAGACATAGACGCCGACGAATCGATGCAGTCCGCAGCGCAGGCTTATATACGCAAGTATCTCGAGAAGAACAATCCCGAGCTGGCAGGCTACAGGTTTAACACCGAGAGCCGGTGGACCAAACTAAGTAAGAGTGATCCTGAGTTCAGGGCGGGTTTTCTTCCATTTCTGAAGGCCTGGAAACAAGATCAGAGGGCTGACGCGGTTAAAGAAGCTGCTGCCAAGCGCCCTGATGCCATGAAACGTTTAATTGCGTTTGCCACGTATCCGGCCACCAAGTCATACCTGGCGCAGGCATTGGCTAGTAAATTCCAATTTGCCAAAGATCCAGCCAAGGCAGCCGAGATTGTAGAGGAGATTGCGGCAGGGAAAGAAGACGCCCTGAATATAGTGGGCGCGCATGCGGATGAAATGATGGCATCCGTTACAAATGCCAAGTTAACGGAAGCGGACAATCCTGCTCCTGCTGCTCCACGTCGGGCCCCAGCCCATGGCTTCTTCTACCAGGACAAGACTGGAAACGTCAACTACTGGGATCCTGCATTGCAGACTGGCGTTGGAGGCCAGACCAGCCTAAACGCTGCCGATGCGTGGGCGAACAGCAAAGACAAGCAAGCTGATCTGCAGAAAGCCTTCTACGCTAACCGGAACGCCGCCCGCTGGACGCGGCATGTTGATGACCAGGCGAACATCAATCCGGAAATGTATGCGAGTCTGGCAGCCACCAATCAGCTGATCGGTACGCCGGATTCGCGTTTCGGACGCACAGTCCCGATGAACATCGGAGAGTTCCTGGCTCCGTCTCCTGCGATGGAAGCCCTGCCTCCTGACCCGGCACAGGCTGCAAGGGAAAGAGCACGTAATAATCTTATCCAGAGTGGACAAGGTGACTTATTCCCAAATGAAGCAGCATTTGAAGCTGCTGTGACGTCCGGGGCTACTCAACCAGGAGTTCCGGCACAGGCTGCCGGTCCGTCTGCTATGGCCAAGTCGCTTTCCGAGGCTGTTCTGTCAACGCGGAAACAACAGGCTACTCAGGCGGCCAACGCACGAGCCGGTGTTCGTGCAACGCAGTCCAGGCGGGATGCACAGGCTATCAGGTCTGGACTTGTGACAGCTCCGTCTCCAAGGGAACTGGTTGCCCGGTATGCTCCTGGCAGCACGTTTAGGGCGCAGGCTCCGGCTCAGATTCCGCCGCCAGCGAATCCTGTATACCGGGCTGGAACTCCGCAGGCCACCATGGGCCAGCGCATACATAATCAGCTGGAAGCCGAGCACAGAACGAAACTAGCTACAGCGCAGGCACGCTCCCCCGCCAATCAGGTGGAGATTGCCAAAGCCGAAGCCAGGAAGCGTATAGCGGCCCAGGAGGCGAATATGCCGAATTCCTTGCGGCAAGCCGCCAAGCCGGAATGGACTAAGAACGCTCCTCGGCCTTCCGCACAGGACAATGTGAAGGCAGCTACCGGTATCGCGAGCGATGCGTCTGTCGGAATCGATTCCGCGGATGCTCCGCAGTACACGATGCCTCCGACCATGAATCCATCAAGACGTGCAAAGAAATACATAGGATGAGGAAAGGACACTGAATGCGTTTCAAGGCAGAGGTGAGAGGACATTTCTTGTTCGGGGACCCTGAAGACGGCACACTTACAGAACTCTACGTGTACAGGGATCCAGAGACAGGATACCTGTTCGCGGTAGAGGCCAACTGGCTGGAGCTTGAAAAGAGATCGGTGCTGTCTCCATTCGTGGAAGAAAGTGTACTGTCGCTGAAAGAGCCTTCGGACGAGGATCTGGAGCTGGGGCTCTCACCTACCAGAAAACCTGTTCTGCCCGATGACGAGGAAGAAGAGGATGCCGAAACAGAATCCGGTTTCTTCAGTGAGTCAGACGATGAAGAGGACTGAAGTTCCGCAGGATGGTGCATTTGCACTGCTGGATCCATCGAGACCTGCGGGTCTGCAGGCATCAGCGGTTCCCATAGAAACTGCATACGAAAGGTACATGCCGGAACTGTCTGGAATCGCTGAGCGGGTATTCAAGGACGTGCTCCTGCAGCTGCGGCCCCGGCAGGCAAATACCGTCAGCGTATGGGTTCCGGTGAAGGCCGTCAACGGAAATATCGGCATTCCGCAAGCTGCACTAGTCGACAGCTACGGCACACCTGTGCCGGGAAGCGATGTGCAACCGGAAGCCAAGTTCCCGGTTCGTACTCCCCACATGGATCCCAGGCTGCATCCGTACAAGGGCAATCCGGACCTGGTAGCTGTCCATCTGGGTAGGACGCTGGCTACGCATATCATGTCTGAAAAGGAACGGCTGGAAGCCAAAACAGGAAAGAAACTCATCCTATGGCACGGAAATGTGGAAGTACTGGGAGAGATTCCGGCAACGCTTGTAGACACCTGCGTGAACGGCCTGAGATTGTCGAAGACAGCTCCAATGATGTACGCGAAAGTCTTCGTGCACCTGCGGGAAGCGTAGGACAGCCTGAGCTTGCTTCCGGTGTCTCTGGCCTGGCGATATACGCGCTGCAGTACAAGGACGGAGAGTGGGCGGCCAAGCGGACGGTGCATTGGGGCGATAGCCCGCAGTCTACGCGGGATTTCGAGTGCGCCAAACTATTCGGTTCCAGGGGTAGGGCGGCTGCCGTGGTTACATATCTGTCCGATATGCTGAACGAGGACGACCTTCCGGAAATCGTCGGATTCAAACTTGTGGAATGCGAGCGCCACAGCTACGCCGAAAGAATGAAAGCCAACAAGGCAAAGCGTGCCCTCCGGCAACGAACAGCCAAGAATGCTGGGATACGGGCCGAGATAGCCAAACTGCGTCGGCAATTGGTGTCGTAGATGCAAGACCCGCGCATCTGGAAGTTCCGTTTGGATCTCGAGCCGGCTGTGTTGAAGAACAGCAAGAGCGTGGCTCCGATCAGGTCCAAGACTACCGGGAAGATGGCATTCATCCCCTTCATGAGCAAGAAGGCCCGCAGGTTCATGACCGCTGCCAAGAAGCAGTTGGAAGCCCAGGAAATGCCATCCGAGCCTATCTCCTGCCCTGTGGTCATGAAGTGCCTGCTGTTCGGACCGTGGGAACCCGATTCGGAGTCGGTTCCCGACCTGAGCAATCTGTACCAGGCTGTCGAAGACATACTCGAGGACACGGGCGTTCTGAAGAACGACCGGCTGATCTGCGGGCACGATGGCAGCCGCAGAATACCGCTGTGCGGAGGATGTCCGCTGAAGCCCATTATACGGGCTGGGAAGAGGAAGGGTCAGCCGAAGGACTCCTGCGGCAGAAAGAAGACCTGTCCCAGGACATGTATTCTGGTGTGGCTGATACCTTTCGAGGAACAGACTAAGGAGCTGTTGGAGCAGCACCCGGAACAGAAAAAGGAAAGTCTGATATGAGAATGTATAAAGTGACATTCAAGTTCGATAACGGTTGGCACGTTGCATCTCTCTACAGCTGCGCCGAGGGACGCTATGTGAATCTTGAGCAGGACTACGTGCCGGAGGAAATCAAGGGCAAGCTGGATCATCTGTCACTGGATGGGCAGGACAAGACAGCAGAGGTTGGGCCATTCCAGGTGTTGGCGCTTTCTGACATCTTTGATCCAGAAACGCTTGCCAAGTCACACAGTGCGGAGTTGGTGAGACTGCAGCCGCAGGAACTCTTTACCTGGAGAACCGACAGGCTGAAGCAGACAGTCAGCTCCGGATGCCCAGGGCACGTGGTGCGCATCGAATCCGATGCAGGTGTGTGGACACTGGTCAATGTTGGACACAGGCGTCACCGCGTATACCGGGGCGATCCTCCATTCCGCCTGTTCACATCCAGGAATCCGGATGATCTTGTTGTATGTATGGCTGGATTTTTTCAGGCAGCGTATGATGCGTATGAACACACAACGAAGACCACTGCAAAGTCTGCTGTTCCAAAGAAGGCGTCGCATGTTCCATTTCTCGCCTTGCACGATAACGTTGTGCTGGACTACACGTTGCGTACAGGAACCTGGAATCTGGACACCGGCTGCAACAGCGACATACACCTGAACGGCTGTTCTGTGGCTTTCGACCGGGCTCCGTGGATCAGAGAGCTGTTCCGGGGGCTTAAGGTGGAGAAAAGCAGCATGGACACGGTACGCCGCCGGGCAGATGTGTGGAGGACCTCTTCCGGAGGCCTGGTTGATATCTCCATGAACTGTGTGGAGACGGCTCCCAGGTTCGACACCTGGAAAGTGAAGGTACGCAGTGCACTCGGACGCCGTATGTTGCTTGACTCGCTTCCCGGTGCAGCCCGCATAGTCGAAGGGATAACGTATGCCGGAACGCTGTGGGAACACGACAAAGGTACAACAATCGTCCGCAGGGACGGCACTGTGGTATCTGCAGTGTTCGTGCTGTCAACAGGAGGTATCAAGCGCATTAGGCTGGTTGACGAAGACCAGGACTGCAAGCTTGTTCCGCCGGAACGCGAATGGGAAGCGGTGGAAACCTTTAACGATACGTTGCAGCCAAGACCGTACGGATCGTCTACCAGATTCGGTCTGCGCGACTTGGTTTGGGATGATCAGCCGGCAATTGGCCTTTTCCGTGAGGATCGTGAATGGGCTCGGTTCCGAGCGGACGATGCCGGACACGCTCTTTCCAAGATAGCGCTTGCTGCAGCAAGTGCCCTGTACGAAGGGAACCTATAGTGAGTAATATCTACAACGACATGGCTGGGTTGTGGCCGCTTCCGGAACATCTGGAGAAGACTATCGTAGAAAGACGGCTGGAAGGTACCGTAGCGGGGCAAGTACTGAAACTGGAACAAGCGGTCGACGATCTTATCGGTATTGCTGGTACAGCCGTGAAGACTGTACTGGTTAATCTGGACGCAGGAACACTGACCGCAGTGGATGGTCCGCAGGAACTGCATGCCAGGTTCCGTGGATGGTACGTGGAGATGGATAAGGAACTGGACAGGATCATGGCTGAACTTGGAAAAGGAAAGGAGACCTGATGGGTAGCAAACCAAAGATACGACCGTTCTCAGAGATGTGTCCCGGATGGGAATCCCTGGTAAATATACTGTCACATGGTAGTGGGATCGATGTCCCCTGGACGGTCGAACTGGACAAGCGGGGAGACTGCGTCTACTACAACGCCTTCCATCGCATGAACGATGTTGGAATGTATTGTGGGTGGATTCCGTTCCATGTGCATCTGAGTACTACTAGGACTGCCGAGCTGGTCCAGCTGAAATGGCAAATGGAAGGAATGTTCCAGATCACTCGTCTTGCTGAAAAGCCATGGATGACTATCCATGGCTTCCGGGAACGAGACAATCTGGCAGACTACCTGTATGACAGCCTGGTACAGGCCCTGGAGCCGTACCTGTGGTTCCGGATTGGTGGTATGCCACGGGCCAATGAGTTCAGTATCCTGGAAATTGGAACGGTTACCACGCTGGCCAACATGTGCGACCTGGCCAAGTTCCCAAGGCTGGCAGATGCTGCCGGACCCCTGTGTGGTCAGCGTCTGTCGGACGCAGCTGCCCTGGAACTGGCACGGGCGTGCCGCAAGGTACTGTCCGAAAGCTCCTGCCTGAAAAGCTCGGTTCCGGGCTGATTCAGCTACAACTGGCTGAAATTGGGCTGGGAAGGCCCTTCCAGCCTAGTTTGTACCCTTACCCATGTACTGACACGTCCGAAGGTCTCCTGCGAGCTCCCAGGCCTTTCCCTGCTGCCCTCCTGTTGGTGTTTACTGGAAACAGGTTTGCGACAGATGCTGGCCAGAGTTCCTGTCAGGTCTTCCGACTGTCCTGAAAAGGTTCGGTTGTCGGTGGCAGGAAACCCTGTTGGCAGGGAGGGTCGCGCGCGTACGCGCGTACCCGCGCGTTTTGTTTGTTATCTTTGATATCTTTGAGAGTCTTAAGACTGTACTCAGGATTAAGACTCGAAAAGGGGAAGAAGGGTGTGGGAAGGAACCAGGGATAAAATGGCTCCACATCCCGGATCTGGGACAGATTTATAAAACCAGAATGAACTTTCCGGGCTGGGTTCTGAGCCATTTCCAGCTTGGTAACCGAGTGAACGGCACATGTGTGCCAGAAGAAGAAGATGCCTGAGATCAAGATCGTGTACAGTCTGAGTCTACGTCCGAATGTCACAGGAGCTGCGCTGAGATCGGTGCAGGACGCGGAGCGTGCACAGGAGGACAGGGTGGAGAATCTGCGCAGGTGTGCCTCCAGGCTGTCAAGGTTTCTTAATGTTCCAGCGGCTGATGTTGACGCTTCCTGGGCTGCATCGGCGCTGTCTGAGCTGGAGGCGTTTAGGCTGGCAAGGGGTGCGTGTCTGCGATCGGAGATTGCAGACAGGTATCGGAAGGTGAGTGTACATGACTGGGAAGAGTGGAAATGCTGCAATTGTTACGGTTTTGTGTACTCGGATATGGCAGTAAGGTATGCGATTGGTGGTCTACTGACCAGGCTGGCCGACGCAGGTGTTCCTATGTCTGCTGATGGAGTGGGTACGCCCCAGTACTGGCGGGACGCCGCAGCAAGGGGTTGCTAAGCGGACTATCCGTGCTATTTTTGTCCGCAAGAAAGGTCTATACCATGCCTGACGATCTTCCGCAGTTTGTCACAGACGCTTCCGGCCGCAAGCGTCCGGTGGTGACTTCCGGTATAGAACCGGAAACCATCATGAACGTGCAGGTGGTCCGGGATGCTCACATGGGCCTTGGCGGTCGGTACAGCTCCAGGACAGTGGAACGGATAGACCCAGGCAAAGATAGTGTGGGGAATACGCTGGGATCGTTTGTATTGGGCACTGTGAACGTGCCTGGTAAGCCGGGGGACATTGACCTGAAGCCTGCAGGGCAGGTTCGGTTTCCTGGAACTACGGAGATCTCCAGGAAGCGCTTTCGTCGTCTTGTTCCTGAATCGGTGGCATCGTCCGTGTCGGCAGCTTCTGCAGCCCCTGCTGCGCAGGCTCCTCCAGTTGCTTCACTGTCCGAGTGGGTACTCTGTGTGATGCAGGATGGGGAGGACCCAGACACCCGGACGGTGGAGGGTAGGATGATGACAGCAGGGGATGTCCGGATACTCCAGGTGTCCGCTTCGCTGCCCTTGTACAAAACCGACTCACGTATTGCAGTATGTCCGGCCGATGTGGAAGACCCGGACACCGCTGTGTACGCCGGGTTCCTGGTGGCCTGTGTTCCTGCCAAAGGCTCCTGCAGCCTGATCTTCAGGACTGTTCCGGAAGCCTGAAAAACACCCGTTTTCTGCGGCATAATATCTTGACAATGTCCTGCACACTTCGTGAGCAGGATAGTGCCATAGACATTATGGCAGCCGTGTCCGGCGGGAACCGGACAGAGGAGAAGCGAATGGCTGAGAAGGTCCAGCCCATTGGGCTGAAGAAGCTGCGGAAGCCTGGAGCCCAGCGTAAGCCGGAATGGAACCGGCCGAACGTGAAGGCTGCTGCACGGGCCGCAGCGCGTGCGAAGGCGTATGACTCGATGATCTCTTCCCTCCCGTCAGATCGGAACAAGGAAGGGTATCACAAGCCTGGGTCCACGAATCGGAGGAACCAAGCATGAAGCGTCAGCGTCAAGTTTCCACCCGTGCCATGCGGGTGGAAGGAGGGGGAACACACAACCCCTCCGAGGAGTCCGCGTACGCCAGAAAGAAGCGTATGCGGGCTGCGTTCGCGCGATCCACCGGATATCCGGTGGACACCCCCTGGCCGGTGATGGGGGTGAAGGACTCGAGGAACCTGGGCAAGGAGGAGGTGCAGGCGTGACGCACTTCCGCAAACTGATCCGGTCGGTGGCGAAAGCCGCAGTACCGACCGGCCTTCCCCGGTTCCAGCGGGCGATCCTGGCAGACGGGAATCGCTCGCAGCTGCTGGCCAGCTCCTTTGCGGCCAGCGCGTATCGCCGGGCGGTGCAGACGCTGCACCGACTCGGTGGATTCAGTCCGGAACAGGTTGAGGAGCGTGCCTCTCTGTTCCGGTCTGACGAGTTCCGGCGCGACCTGAAGCGCCGGAATATGTGGGCTGGAGAGAAGAGGGGGCTCAGAAAGGCAGCCGCTTGACGTGAGTCCCTTCTTCCAGCAGAGGCCGCGTATGGCTGACGCCTACCTGGAACTGATCGCAAGACAGAACCGGGAGGCCCAGCAGCAGAAGCGTGATGATCGCAAGCCGAAGCGCGAGGACAGAGACGCGCGTCGGCGCGATATGACGCTTCCCTCCCGTCCAGAGACGGACGAGGAGGAGGACGCGGCCTAGTACGGGGGCACGTGGGCGAGAGGTTGAAGCCGGCCGAGGGAGTTGTAGCCCAGTAAATCGGCAGCGGGGACCATGCGCATACAGTCGCACTACTCCGCTCGAAGGTTCGAATCCTTCCGTGTCCATCTTCGGATAAGGCCTGTCGGCGAGAGCCGCTCCAGGCCTTTTTCTTAGCTTTTTGGCCTGTCCAGTTGAAAATTCTCTGCAGTAAATGTTCTGGCGGTTTCCCGAAGGGAAAAAGCGATTCCTTAGCTTTGAGTTCTGCAGCTTGAATATCATATGCATTTTCTGCAGCATGTGTCTTGCGCTGCTATTGTACAGACATGCGCGCAGACGATGGATCAACCAGGCGTCAGGGAAACGTGGCGGCGCTCAGGCAGGGAGCCGAGTTCGACTATGTCCGTCAGCTGCATCTGGCGCGCAGGGCAGGAAAGCATGCCGATCTTCGTATAGGCGACAAGTCTACAGGACTGCTGTCGTGGGCGATACCGAAAGACAGGTTTCCTGAGAATCCAGGCGATAGTGTTCTGGCTATACAGCAGCCGGTCCATCGGTACGCGTATGGGTCATTTGAGGGTACAATTCCGGAAGGACGAGGAGCCGGAACTGTCAGTATGGCGGACAAGGGACGTGCTGTTATAACTGACGCTGCTCCTGGGATGGTACGCTTCGCGCTTATCCATCCCAGGCACCCGAAGGAATACATGCTGGTCAGGAAGGCAGACAATAGCTGGTTCCTGGTCAATGTCACAGGCAGCGGCAAGGATGCGAAGAAATACGGCAAGGCGCAGTACAGGTCTGCCAAGGATCCTGAGCCCTATCTGACAGACGAGTACGCGGCTTCTCCCAAGATCGACGGAGCCGCAGCCCTGGTGCGCCTGCTGAAGAACCGTATAGACGTGTCCAGTGTACGGCAGTCGAAGACCGGGCAGCCTCTGACCTATACTTGGAAGATTGGCGGGCTGGACAGGGTACCTGTTCCGGCAGATATGCGCGGAGCTGTGTACCGTGGAGAGGTGTACGGAACTGCCAGAGGAAAGGCAATACCTGCCCACGCGCTTGGAGGATTGCTCAATACTTCTTCGTTGAAGTCCAGAGAACGGCAGCGCGATGCGGGCATACGTCTCTTGGTCGCGCTCTACGGACGGGCCGATATCCCCGATGCGGCCCGAGAGAAGCTGCGCAGAGACTTTGTACGATTGGCAGACCTGACCGGAGGAAGACTGCATCCAGTGGAGGAGTCCGACGATCCTGAGTTTTCCAGAGAGCTATTGGATCGTATACGTGCCGGCAAGCATCCGTTAACATCGGAAGGTGTGGTATTCCGGCCGAAAGCCGGAGGAACGCCGATCAAGCACAAGTTACAGGACGAGTACGACGTCTACATAAGGGAGATCTTTCCTGCTGAGACTTCCGACAGATCGGCCAGGGCTGGAGGGTTCGGGTTTAGCGTCGAGCCAGATGGGCCGATTGTGGGGCGGGTAGGATCAGGGTTCTCGAGAACCGACGCAGCGGATATGCTGGTCAATCCGGACGAGTGGATCGGTCGGAAGGCACGGGTGCGGGCGCAGGGACAGTTCGGATCCGGAGCTTTGCGGGCTCCTTCGTTCCTGGCGCGGCATGAGGGATGAGTATTGAAAAATGTAATGCATTTGTGGCATAATAGATTGAGATAGTCCCTTTGTTATGGGGCATCCGGTCTGCTTCCTGCGGGCTCCCTCCTCCTCTCTCCTCTCTTCCCCAACCGCAGGAAGCAGACCAGATGTTCTGTACTTTGGACAGCTGCGCGGAGACCCGCGATAGGGCCAACGTAGCGCAGGCGTCGTTCCAGGCGTTCCGGAAGCGACAGCCGGACGCAGCGGACAGGAATAGGGCTACGGGACTGCTGCAGGAAGGCCCTGAGACTCCTGAGACGCGGAGGCGGCGGATCGCGACCGCTAACCTCCAAGTCCACCCCTGTTCTCAGGTTCCGTGTCCGGGGCTTACATCCGGACAGGAGCCTTTTTGTTACCTGAGGTCGTCGCGCGGTGCACGGAGAGTAGCAGACAACGGATTGGGAAATCCAGGAGACTGCTATGCACTCAGACAGTCCGAAGGCAACTGGCGGTGTTGAGTCCGTTTATTTTCTACTCCTGTTCACAAAATGTGAACAGTCCTAAATAGTGAATAAGACAGTAGTACTCTTAGGAGAGCTCCCCGGAAGGGGCGCTCTCCGTTGTTAGGCTTTACATAGGCGGGAAGTGGTCTGCACGCCTCTGTCTGTTATAGTACTTGCTGTATAGCCTGCACCATGTCGGAAGCAGGAAACAGTGAGGTGCGCACGTGGCTTCCACCACCCTGCAGAAGACCATTGAACAGATAGACAAGATGACGGACACTCTTGCCCGTCAACTCATGCCTGTCAATTTCAGGGAGGCTCTCGGCTGGGCGGCTTTCCTATGGATGACCTGTCCGGCATACCGGCAAGCTATCATCCGTGGAACTTCATACTTCATGACCGAGATTGAGGTCGAGTCCGCCGAGGGGGTGGAAGGAAAGCTCGAAGAGATCAAGAATGCGCGGCAACTCCTGAACCGCAACTTTGCGTCGACCGACCAGACCATGTTGGCACTGCTGGAGGCTATGGGTTTTGGCGGCAGCTGCGTGTATCTGTTCTTTCCGCTCATCCGCAGTGTCCAGTGTATATGTGGCGCGCGCACGGACGTATACACAGCCATGACGGATCACGGGTTCAAGTACGATCTTGGCTCAGGGGATTACACAGGCAAGTGCCCAGCATGCGGCAAGGCAGGGAAGCATGCACTGGCCGAGATGAGGCATCGTGACGAAGCGCATAGGGCTAAGTTGCGCAGGATACCGCTGTCCATCTGCAGGATGAAGTACGAACCCATCAGTGGGGCTCGCAAGCTTTTTGTGAACTGCGGGCAGTGGGATGACGTGTCCCGGTTGGTAAAGTCAGGCGATCCTTTGATCCATAGAGAGACTCCCAGGGAATTCATCGACTCTGCGCGGCTCGGCTGCGAGCTGGAGCTGGACGAGTCCAGCTTCTTCTACCTGGGTTTCCAGGACGCGAGCATCATCGACATGAACCTGGGAGGCTGGAGCCTGCCTCCGTTCTTCTACGCGTTCCCGGATGTGATCGCGATCCTGCTCCTGCAGCACTACAACCAGGTAATCCTGGGCGACTACATTCCGCCGCTGCGATATGTTGCTCCTCCTCCTACTGTGGGAGCGGCCAGAAGTCTTGGAAGCGAAGGTCAGCCATTCGATCCGACCCATGCAATGACGTCGTCGTTCACCGACTTCCGGGGCAAGATCGCGGCGCTGATCAATAGTCTTAAGGAGGATCCGTCCAGAATAGGAGTAGCGCCGTATCCGGTGCAGTTCGGATACTTGGGACTGGACGGCGATAAGCTCCTGTCAGTCGAACTCCTGCAGCACTACACGGATTCGCTCATGTATAACATGGGTATCCCTCCTGAATTTTACCGCGGGGGCATACAGGCCCAGGTTGCCACTCCGTCACACTACGGCTTTGCCTTGTTCGAGCGATTCTGGGCAGGGTTCGTATCCAACGCCAACCGGATGTATCAGTGGATTGCCGACCAGTTGCAGAAGAGCGAGCATTGGCCGGATATCTACGTTAACCTGGTTCCTCCGGTCAGGTTCGCAGACTCGAGTATGCTGTCTGTGCTGCACACACGTGTTCAGGAGGGTGAGCTCTCTAACGACACATTCAACAGACTTATCGGCGTAAATACGGCGTACGAGCGGCGGTTGGCCGAAGGCGAGCAGCAGGAGCGCGAGAAACGGTTCATGTCGGTCGACCGCCAGAAGCGCCGGAAAGAGCTGGTGGAGTCTATGCTCGGGGAAGCAAGCCCGGACATGAATGCGTACTCGCAGATGCAGCAGAACATGCAGATGCAGGCGCAGGCAGCCGCAGGTGGAGGTTCGATGCTTCCAGGCGGTGGGCAGCCCGGCACATCTGTGCCGCCGGTAGATCCTAACGCCATGGCAGCTCCAAGCGGGTCCCCGGGTGCGACATCCAGTCCGGCCGAGCAGCAAGTACTGGATAGGGTGATGTCGCGTGCCAGACAGGCTGCACAGCAGCTGTCCACGTATCCAATGCCGGAGCGTGTGCAGATGCTGCGTGTGATGGATTCCCAGCAGCCGGAGTTCAGAGGAATGGTCGAGCAGGCTCTGGAGGACATTGAGAACCAGGCCAGGAAGCAAGGCCTGGCGCAGAGCCGAGGACAGCAGTAGATAGACATACAGGCGCATACAAGGAAGGGCGGCAATGGAAAGTGCAGTCAGGCTGCGTAGCGCAGCCGGTGTCTTTGTTTCAGAGCGTGGAGCCGAATTGTTCTGTGACGGCGTAGACGGCGTTCCGGTTCTCACTGTCGAGAACTATCCTAAGCTGTGAATGTAGAGTAGTAAGGAAGGTATCCGGTGCAGAGAGAATTTGTAGGCAAGTCCCAGGTGGTCACTAGTGACCAGCTGCCGAGGCTGGATATCGGAAGATAGGAAACATAGCAAAGAAAAGGACATGTAATGACCGATCAGGAACGGCAGGCGGCAGAGTTCGCGGAGGCCGAGAGGCTGTGCTCCAGGATGGTTGCGCAGGAATACTGGGAGCGCGGATGCACGCTAGAGACCGATTACAATCACTATGGGTTCATGATCTTCTTCCGGATCAGGAAGCTCGCTCCTGCGTGGTGGTCTTCCAATTTTGTAGGAGATGGCATGGGAAACGCCTATTCGCTGAGCAGCAGTCTGCTGATAGGCGGAACGGTGGAGCAAGTATGCCTTCCGCTGCTTCCCACGTTGGTGCAGACGTGTGCCATCGACTACAGGGCTGCCGGATACAGGGGCATTCCCAGATGGGAGCCACTGCGTGTTAGGAGATTGACGAAGAAGGCTGCGGTCGGGTGTGTTCCCAGCTGGTTCCAGTACGAGGATACGCTGGTTGTTCCTATCAGTGTTACTGCAGCTCCTATGCTTGGCTTCAACGAGAAGCCGACCTGGTTTGACGGTTTGGTTCCATCTACTCCGGACAGACTGGCGAGTGCTGTGGAATTGCTGGTCGAGTTCATGCGTAAGACTCAGGAGATGTTTGTCCAAAGCGTGAAAGGAGCAGACGGAAATGGCTGACGAGTCTACCAGGATTCTGGAGCTTGACAGGTGCTGTGACTGTCCGTCGTGTACTATCGACTGGGTTTGTGAAAAGACCGGTGTGAAGGTGGAGAATTATGGATGTCCCATTCCAGCCTGGTGCCCCAGGGAGAGTCTGTGGAGGACAGACCCTCGAATAGTAGAGCTCGGCGCGCATGATCCGACTGTGCGCCGCGGTATCCAGTGTTCTGACCAGATAGCCAACGGTCCTCATTCGAGCATCGTCGATGTACGCATGCTTCCGTATGTTTCCGCCACGGCCGACGTGATTCTGCAGCTGGCGGGACTCAAGGCGCAGCACCTGCGTACGATTGTCGAGCTGGAAGAGTCCAGGAATGCTGTTGGAAAGGACCCGAAGGCTCTGGACAATGCCATGTCGGTCCGGTTCGCCAATCTGCCAGCGCGCAGTATGCACGAGTTCGATCTCGAGTATCTTCTGCATATTCTGGATGGGGCATTCGTTCCGCAACTGCTTCCTCCGACTTCGGCTCGGTGCAGCGACTGGGGCACTGGACTCTTCCTGTTCGATAGCGTGGACGGCTGGCAGGTGGTGTGCAGATACATAAATGAAGAGATTCATGGACTGGAGTTTCTGATTGGTCCTGGTTTTCGTGTGGACGTCTACCAGGAACCTGAAACGGATATTCCAGAGGATAGGCTGTACAACGGAGTAGGCTGGACGATGCACGAGACGTTTCTGCGTAGCTGGAGAGGCAATGGAAATGTTGCCAGGCTTGTGAAGACACTGAAACCAGGAGAGACACTCAGCAAGGCATGGAAGTGTTCTTCCGTCAAGGACAAAGCATGACAATTACAGCCAATGGACTTCTTGCAGGTATCGCTGCCGGACTGCTGCTCATGGCACTGTTCTGCGGCCCTGCTGTGTTCGTGTGCACTCTGATCCCTGTTGGGCTTGTATGGTGCATGGTGCTGGCGCATAGGAGTGCGGTCAGGAACCAGCTTGGATGGCTGTTTCGGCTGTGTGCGGGAATGATTGGACTGGTGCTGGTGGCTGCACTGTTCGGAGGTTTCCTGCTGCCTGTGATGCTGGTGGCAGCAGTGCTGGTAGGTCTGCCGATGTTTGTGTACAGGATGAGCAGCAAGGAAAGGAAAGAGGATGCCGGATCGGTTTGAAGCTATTCAGGCAAGTCCGAGTATTCGTACCTTTAGGACATATCGGGTGCGTCCGCCGAATATCTCAGTGTATAACCAGAAGTGCGTACGCCGGCCTGTCGGGCTTACTGCAGAGAATCTGTTACGTGCGTACACTGTCATTGCGAACAATGGATCTGTTGAGATTTTGCGCGGGCTATGAGTGGGAGATAAAAGCATGTGCCGATTCGCTTCCCTTCTCTTCCGTGTTCCCTCTCTCGAGTTTGCGGTTTCCAATCTTCTCTCGCACTCTAAGACCTTCGAGGCCCTGGACCTGTCCGAACAGCAGGGCTGGAGGGAAGCCCACTACCTTCCCTCCGGAGAGATCGGGTGCCGTACCATCGACGGCGATTCCGTCTCTCCGGAAGCAGCCGCAAGGGTGCTGAGGGAACAGTTCCCCACCTTCCCCGGTTTCCTCTCCTGGGCTTTTTCCCATGGAGCCCCGCTGGAGGACAGGGAAGAGGAAGGCGGCCGCACGGTCGCCCACGAGGCTGCCCTTTACGGTTCTCTTCCCCCCGGCTTCGACCGCTGGGAACTCGCCGACATCGATGGCTGGACGGTCGCCCACGTGGCTGCCTGCTGCGGCCATCTTCCCTTCGGCTTCGGCCGCTGGGAACTCGCCGACAAGTATGGCTGGACGGTCGCCCACGCGGCTGCCCGCTACGGCCATCTTCCCCCTGGCTTCGATCGCTGGGAACTTGTCGGCAGAGACGGCCGCACGGTCGCCCACGAGGCTGCCTGTTACGGTCATCTTCCCACCGGCTTCGGCCGCTGGGATCTCGCCGACGGGCGGGGCTGGACGGTCGCCCACGAGGTTG
>Ga0209518_1000745_pt1 | contig 40374 bp, 41 predicted proteins | sample RifGroB1_FD_183993 | JGI IMG/M metagenome (GOLD analysis project Ga0209518, IMG submission 183993) | Groundwater microbial communities from Rifle, Colorado, USA - Groundwater B1 (SPAdes) (version 2) | ecosystem: Environmental > Aquatic > Deep subsurface > Groundwater | place: Rifle, Colorado...
CAATTTTGTCGCTGGCGTAGTAGCTGACAAAAGTGATTAAGCCGGAAATGATAAAGGCCAGACCGGCAACCCCTAATCCCCCCGGCTCGTAGCCGAAATAAACTCCCATTGCCTGGGAAATTACGTAAACGGACACTGTCACAAAAAGAATAAATAGCCCGATAATTAGGGCACTTTTCCTTTTGTTAGCCGCCTGGGCCTCGTAGACATTAATCATTCCGATGTGTTATTCCCATCTTTAAAGCTTCACTTTGGGAGTTTCTGTTTCTTCCTCCGAGACCTTAAGGTGTTTTCCTTCGGTAGGGGTAATCAGCCCCGGTAATTCTTCAAGCTTTAAAAGATTGGCAACCAGACTGGAAGGCATGGTTACTCGTCGCACATTATAATCGGCTGTCAAGTCGATAACTAGGCGCCTGGCATACATAATTTTGTCAGCCGTGTCTCTAAGCTCATCCATCAATTTTGCAACCACATCCGAACCTTTGAGCTCAGGGTTGTCCTCGACTGCAATCGTAAGAGACGGCAGAACCGCGGCGAGTTTGGCCCCCGCATCCGCCATCTTCTGAACATTGCCTGAATCAACCGCAGTGGCGATGGCCTTTCTTGCTTCCGTCAGTTTTTCAAATATGCCTTTTTCGTGGGCTAAGTAGCCTTTGACCGAAGATTCAAGGTTGGGAATCAAGTCCGCCTGTCTTTTCAGTTGGTTGCCTATTTCCTGAACCGAGGCCTTAATCCTGGTTTTGGAACTGACAAAAAAGTTGTAAGTGGCAATAACCCAAAGTCCGGCTAAAACCAAAATTCCTATTAATAGATAAATCATCTTTTCTTCACCTCCTTTACATTACTTATTAATGTATCATTTTCTCAAACTCTTTCAAGCTCCGGCTATTAACGATGTCGTCTTTGGTGGCCCAGCCGCGTCTGGCAACGGAAACCCCGAACAGCATATTGTTCATGGCCTCCTGGTGGTGTGCGTCCGTCCCCAAAGTAAGTTTCACACCGGCTTTCACGGCTTCTCTGACCAAAGTATCGGGCAGGTCCAGCCGCATCGGCTCGGCATTTATTTCCAACCATTTCTCTTCTTTCTTGCAGAAACCCAAGATTTCCGGCCAATTAAGCTCGACACCTTCCCTCATGTTTAATTTCCTGGCGGTCGGGTGGGCGAAGATCTTGACTTTGGGGTAGGCTAGGGCAGCCAGCACCCTTTTGGTCATTGGCCCTCTTGCAAGTCTAAAGGTGGAGTGAATGGAGACAAGGGCGAAATCAAGTAACTCGAGGGCTTTTTCGGGAATGGCAAGTCCCCCTTCGGGAAGAATATCAATTTCGAGGCTATTGAACACTTTTTTTACGCGCGAATGCGCGGTTATTCTGCTTTCCTTAGTTCTTTTCACGAATGAGTAATTTAGTTTATCAACAGCCTCACGTTTACGCTTGAGAATATCTACAATTTGGTTTTCGTTGTGTTTGCTCTTACTTGGGTTGTGTTCGGTAAAAGCAATATATTCATAACCAAGCTCGTCGGCCTTCTTAATTATCTCCTCCATTGACGACTCGCCGACATCGTGACTAGTTTCTATATCAAAGTCCGAGTGAATTTGCAGGTCGGCCTTAATATCTTTAAGTTCAACCAGCTCGGGTAGTTTATGAGAAACAGCGGCTTCTATTTCTCCAGCATCTTCTCTTAATTCCGGAGGAATCCAGTCCATCCCCAATTTTTTATAGAACTTTTCTTCGAAAGCAAATTTCTGGAGTTTTCCTTTTGTCTTAATCCCGTATTCTGAAAGGCTCATCCCGTGCTTGATCGCGTATTCCCTGAGAGCAATGTTATGGTGTTTGGAACCGGTAAAATGCTGAAGGAGGGCCCCGTATGAATCGGGCGGCTGAACCATGCAGTCTACCTGTACATCCCCGGGAAGAACTATCGAAGCGGTCCGGTCACCCTTCTCAAGAATCCTACTCTTTTTGGGGTAGTTGACAAAATGCTCAAGCGCTTCTTTGGGATTATCGGAAGAAACGGCGATATCAATGTCTCCCACGGTTGCGGCTTGGCGCCTCAAACTTCCCAAAGGATCGGCCCTTTTTACTACCTTACTTTTGAGCATCCATTCAATCACTAGGCCGGCATTAGCCGCGGCATACGGCAGAATGTGTCTTTTGGTTCTGCCTTTGGTTTCCTCAATTGACCTAAGAATGTCGGACTGGGACTGCTCGCCAAATCCTTCCAGCTCGGCAACCTTTCCTCCCTTGGCTGCCTTCTCCAGCTCTGTCAAGCTTTTGATTCCGATTTTGGTAACCAGTTTATAGGCGGTCTTGGCTCCTATCCCCGGTACCCCCATTAAATCAAACATTTCTTTGGGTAGCCCTTTCATCACTTCTTCAAAATGCTTCGATTTGCCGGTTCTAAAGAGCTCATCCAAATGAGAAGCAATTGACTCCCCTATCCCGGGCACTTCTTTGAGCTTGCCGTCGTCCCAGAGGTCCTTGAGCTCGCTTGAAGCGTGTTCAATCGCGTCGGCTGCCCGCTGGTAAGCAATTATTTTGAACCTATTCTTCTCCTCATTTTTAAGTTGGTAGGCTGCAGCAACTGCCCTTAGAAGCTCGGCAATTTGCATATTGGTCATCTCTTTTTCCAGCTTCATTTGTATTCATCATACAACTTTTTTGTGATATAATTCACTCCATTGGGGTCGTAGCGTAGCGGTTATCGCGCCTCCTTGTCAAGGAGGAGACCGAGGGTTCGAATCCCTTCGACCCCGCATATGTCAAACAAAGAAATTGCAATTGCAGTAAGAGAAGCTGTCGATGTAATCAATGCTACGGCAATTGACATGAAATTGCCGCGGGGTGAAGTAGCATTAAAACTTTTAAGAAGAGAAGATCCAAGTCCAATAACCAAAGGGGCGGCTTTAATTGTTAGAACCCAAGAATTGGTTAAACAAAATCCCCATCGGGGGTCCCGCCGAAGTGGGGCTTGACTTCAAGCTCCCTATAATCTAAATTCTTCTCACTTGCCCTCTGCTTCCTGCTTCATGATTGGGGGTGAATGAATTGAATCTCAAATCGATTTTAAAATCTTTAAAGCTTAACGAATCTAGTATCAGCATGGTTCTGGGGGCAATCGTTATCGTCGTTGTCGGAGTTTTGGTTGTCAATTACTTCAAGGATAGAGGCTCGACAATTCCGGGCCTGTCAGAAGAAAACGTAGGAAAAACCCATACTGTCGTTGCCGGGGAAACCCTTTGGTCCATTGCCGAAAAGTATTACGGCTCAGGTTTTAACTGGGTAGACATCTCAAATGCCAACAATCTTGATAATCCCGGAGCTATCGAGGCGGGACAGAAACTGACTATCCCAGATGTTACTCCGAAATTAACAACTGCGGTAAAAGAAGCATCAGACACGGACGTTATTTCCGGAGCAACCTACGAAGTTGTCAAAGGCGATAACCTTTGGAATATCGCGGTAAGAGCCTATGGAGACGGCTACAGATGGGTAGAAATTGCGCGTGAAAATAATCTTGTCAACCCAGATCTTATCCACGCCGGCAATATTTTGGTGCTACCGAGATAGGTGTTATGACATTCTCTCCGCACTTGGAGTGCGGCGTTAGACCCTTAAGGGAGAATGACATATCAGCGTTCAATTCATCTCCACAATAAAATTGTGCAGTTTTCTTGAATGCTGTTATAATTTAAGCCGATCTATGCCTTTTGCGGGTGTAGTTGATCGGCTCAACGCTACCTTCCCAAGGTAGAAAGAGGGGTTCAATTCCCCTCACCCGCTCCATACCGGACTTCCTGTGAATTTCTCTTCATTCTAGCCTCAAAAACAACCCTTTCCCCAGTTCAAACCAGACTTTTAACCAGTTATACAGCAGCCTTGAAAGTTTTATACTACACATGGGAATCGAACTTATGGAAGACAATGAATTCTTAACTAAAGAAGAAATCAAAAAATTCAAAGAAATTGCACAGAAAGATTACGGAGTTAAATTAACAGACAAACAGGCACTTGAACAAGGAAGTGCCCTAGTTTCTTTTTTTGAACTCCTTTTAAAAAAGCGAATTAAAAAGCCGTAAATCTCAAATTTTCAGCTTCATTTGATATGTTTTGACCCATTTTGACGACTTGACAGACCTGTTATATAATAGAGTTAATCCGTTAATCGGAGGTGGATGTTCCGCAAGGAATGTCGTGAGAGGGTCAGCGAAAGCTGGCCTCTTTCATTTTATAAACACCCTTCCGTAGCCATCTATCTTGTTAAACATCATCCGTCTGTTATATTTTTTCTGGGCGATTTCTAGCAGTTTTTTACCGAAATGCCCGTAATATTTATCAATCTTTTTATTGCAAAGCAATACATCCTGTTTACAAGGATGGGCCAATAAATCGGCTACCTGTAGTCCGGCAATATTATGCTCTTTCTTTTTCAATTTTATTTCCTTAGAAGATAAACACTGTTGAAAAACTGAATCTGTAACGTAGGGAGTTCCCGCTTCGTAAAGATGAGTAAAGGACGCTTTAAGTTGCATATCCTCTTTGCCTCCGCGACTTTCGGCTAAAACATCTCCTTTTGCGTTATTGAAATTAAGATAACCTACATATCGTTGAACAAGCGCCAATAAGCTGTAGTTATAAGGGTGAGCGGCAACATTACCCCACCTTTCTTTGTGGGACTTTTTGTCTATCACTACTGCAATAATTCCAAACTCACTTTCTTCCATAATCTCGAGCAATTCTTGATTAAATTTCTTTTCACTTTCTGGTAAGGCTAGAGAAGAAAAATGGCCTTGCTTATTAATCAGTTCCTTTCGGTGCAAGATAATAACCCGATCGTCAACATCGCGTGAAAAATGTCTAATTTTGAAATCTTCAAATTTAGGACGAAAATTCTTTTCGTAGTATTCCAAGTCAAAGAAACATCCTAATAAACACAAATAACGTAATTCCGGATCATCGCTATCGGTATAGTAATGGTCGCCGGACTCATCAATATAAAGTCTGTAAAACTTTTGCTTCATAAACTTTCTTTATTTTAACTTATTTTTATTTTTCTATTTCAGCTCTTCCCTCTTTTTCTTTAAATACGATTTGATAAAGAATCCAAAGATAAGTCCTGCCCCAATTATAGAACCAATCCAAACTATAATGCCTGTTTCACTTTGAAAGTTAATATTTCTGAAAACCAGGTAGGCAGCAATGTTGGTGAAAATACTCGCAATTGCAGTAATGACGAAGTAATTCTTGAAGGAAATATTTGTTAATCCTGCCGCATAAGAAATAAACTCAAAAATTGGAAATCCAAACAACCTACTAATTATTAAAACTTGTTTACCTTCAACCGAAGTAAATTCATCTACTTCTTTCATAGATTTTTCTCCAACAAGCTTGGTTACCAACTTTCTACCGAATTTTCTACTAATCCAAAAGTTGACTGTGGCACTTATCAAGCTTGCAACATACAGCAGAAACATACCAATTTTTACTCCATATATGGTCACGCCTAATAACACTCCAGGTGTTCCAGCAAGAGGGGCAAAAACATGGGATAAGACAGTGTAACCAATCACTATAAAGTAACCGAAAAAGCCCAGACCCGCCGTAAACTCCTTGAATCCTTCTGAAACAATCAAGGGAATTAAAACCATTCTCAACATAGCATAGAGAAAAATGATAATGGCTATGAGTTTTACAATCTCGACTCTAGTTTTTTTAGACAATGCCATAAGTAGATTATAGTTTCCAAGCTAATGATAAACAACAGAAATGAGAAGAAAAAAGAAGGTATAGTGTTGTATTCGAGAAAGGATTCCGGATATAATTGCTTATGCAAATGCGAAGCTGGATAAACCGAGGTGTTCTTTTAAGGCTGAAAGTTCTAAACCTAACTCTGGTGTGATATACTTTGATAAGCAAAGCTTAAGGCTGCGCCAAAGGTTCGAGCCCAGTACGGTATCCAGCTCCATACGGTGGTAAACCAGAATCGTCTTTAGGTTGATATAATGCTCTAAGCGGCGTAGGCCATTTTATCTTGGTAATTCGTTCGGGCGATCAAAATGTAAGAATGCATACTTATTCCTGTCTATTTTTCTATTAATTTCTGCCATTGATTGATGATCTGCCTCTCTGATAATTGGTAAATTTCTTCCAGTATTCTTATATTTTCTAACGGGGAAGCAGTCTCCATTAGCCTAATATACATTTCTTTATATTGACCCACCCCAGAATTTTGTAATAAGTATTTTGATACCGATGCTGCAAATGGCACAACAATTTTATTTTCCATGGAGTTGAAACCGTCAAGATTAATAACTTGTTTTAGGGTTGACGGCATTTTAGCTAATTGTTTCAGACACCAATCGTCAATAAATTTACTCTCTCCTTCTTCCAATAATTTTCTTTGGAAAACAATATCATCTACAGCGATTGCTAAACCTTCCTGCATAAATGAAGTTGAAACCATCTCAAAGGTCTTTTTAACTTTAGTTCTATAAGCAGTATCTAATTCCTCGGTTAATACATAGGGTTTTGTCCAAGTATGGGCTACAAGATGAGTTATTTCGTGAGGAAAGTGAGGATCATCATCGGGAGTCCAAACTCTATAAAGAGCCATTTCATTAAATCTAGCGCTGGCTCTACTGATACTATGGTGTGGGTCGGCAGCCTGTTTACCCTCTCTGGTATCAAAAACTTCAAATCTAATATCTGCAACTTTGCTGTTATCTGTTTTGAGATAATCACAGATACTTTCTAAATCTTCTTCCTGTGCAAGTCTAAACTTATTTTTATCATCGTCTGTATATAATCCATGAAAATTAAATAACATATTATTTTCTTAGTAATCTAATACTTCGTTTCTTAGGCAAATAATTTTGTGAGTTTATTACTTTTCTACCGGTTTCCTTCTCCAGATTAGATCTGGCGTCTCCGGCAATTTTACCTCCACGTCTGGAAACATGTTTGTTTTTCTCAAATCCCTGAGGATGTTCTGTTTTGGTAATTTCTGTGGTTGCTGCTTCGCCAAGCTGAGAGAATAAAAGTTCCAAATCACTCATATGATCCCGCAGGTTTTGGCGTTTGAGTCCTTTTATTTTCTTATATTCAGATGGGGTAACACCAAAAGTAGCCTTAGATATTTCAGCAGTTAATATCTCGTATTCTTTTGCCAGTTCTACGCCGTGTTTTTGCCACTGGTCAGTCAACTCTTCCCTTATGGCAATAGAACGCATGCGTCTTTCTATCCAGTCTTCAGGATATCCTTTGGCTTTATAAAGTGCTCTAACTCTTTTTTGGGCTAACTCCGGATCTTCAATCTCTTGAATTCTTTCATATCCAACTTTGGCTAACCATCTTTTAAAAGGCTCTGCTTTTGAAGAAGGAATTGATTGAATGATCCTAAAAATACCTTCAGTATTGGCACACCTCACTTTTTGTTTTCCTCCTGGAGTTTCTATCAAAAGGGGGTGTTCAATTTGAACCCACCCTTTAGCGAGTTCTTCATCTCGGTTAAGCATATTCTTTAGGTATTGCTTGGGGTTTTGAGAATCCGTTAAAGCAGTAATTACATCAGTAATAACAAACCACCATTCATTTTTATGAATAGTTTTTCTTATTTTTCTATTTCGGAAGATTGCTATTTTAGTTGTTTGTGCTATTTCTTGATTCATATTAGTTAACAAATGTTTCTTTAGTTTATGATAACTTGACGTTTCTGTTTCATCTGTTGATAATCCAGCACTTTTTCTGCAGGTGACAAGCCATTTAAGATTTTGTGGGGAAAGTAGTTCCAAGCGTCATTTACAGTTTCCAGGATATCCTGCATCTCTATTCCACCCTGGCCTGTATCGAACATCGCTATAACATCAGTTAGACAATCGTGGCTGTCTTCATTAAAGATAATATCTTTGATGTCTTCCAGATTAAAATCACTTCTTGTTACTTTGAGTAAGTTTTTAAGTTTATTTTCTATTTCCCTTCTCCTTAAAACAATTTCAGCACTTTGTGGCCGAACTTTTTCTAAGATTCTTTGATAAGAACGAGACTGCGTTAACCTGCTCCAGAAAAGTTGCAGACTTTTGTTGACCGATGGTTTCATGTCTTGAATATATTGGATTCCCTCAGCTCCATCATCATACTGATCAATTAGTAATTCAATTTTTTGCACAAAATTTATATACTGGTACTCTGCTTCTTTTTGCTTACTCTTTTGTTTTTCTGTTAACTTCTTACCTTTTGGATATACAAACGGATGTGCGCGGGAAGTAAGAGATATAAAAAGCCAATCTGCAGTTTTACGGATTGCCTCACGTACAGTACCACTTTGGTGTTGAAGAACCTTTAGAGTGAAATCAGCTAACTCATTAAAATATTGATCTCCCAGAGATAGAAAGAATAAGCTTAATCCTGATGCAAAAGCAGCCTGATTTTCTGCTTTTTTAATTTGATCAAATTTTGGAAGATATTCCAATGCTACATGGGTACTTTTATGAACAGTTTCTCTTTCCTTATTGCATAATGTCTCAATGCCCTTTTTAGCATTTCTTATTTGCTCAGGGTTACCTATTATTAAAATGTCTAGCAACTTACGCAGCTCCCGTTTTGTTTCTTTTTTAGTCATAGATTTACCTTTGGCTCAATTTTAGCATAAAAAGAATTTTAGTTAAAAATTGTTATTGTACATTAAAAAACCCGTTACTGGATAAGAATTAAAAGAGGCTACCAACACTTATTTTTAAGAGGCAGGAAACTTTAAGACAAAACTAGGCTCCAATTCGTACAAAAAATCTGGTAAAATAGGCGAGGAGCTAAATTCTTGAATGAATCCTGGCAGTCTGTGTAACAGTACGTCAGGAGCTCACAAGCGGAATCCGCAAGACTCGCTCGGGTGCGGGTCGAGCGGGAAAGTTCAGAAAAAGCCGTATCAAAGCCCTTTTTATACATTGCCGTCAGATGCCGAATTGAAAAGAACAAACGAGAAAACGCAAAAATTTTTAATGCACCTTCAACTTAAATGACGCATCCAGTGAACCCAGATCGAATGACTTCGTTTTGCCCGAATGCGCCTTCAAAAGGTCGTTCACTAAAATCTGACTCCATTACAAATTTATCATTATAGCCAAAAATATTGCAACAAGACCTTTTGGATTTACTGGTAAAATTTTCTTACAAAAACAATCACAGATTTTTGAAAACTAAGGACACTTTATCTATTGGTTGAGGTCTGGGATTATCTGCCTACAAAAGCTTCCCATATACTATGTGTTTCACTAATTCTTGAAGTTTATTCGCCTTAACATGCGAAAGATAGCCAAGATATGACTCAATCATTTGGTTCGAGCTTTCACTTTGATCAGCTTCTCTCACACGTTTTAACAACCGACGTTTTGTTTTTGTGCGAGGTAGGACGTAATGTGGCAATACGATATATCCCAGAAAATCTATACCCCAAGATAGCTTGCGAACTGTAACTTTACGAGGATGAAGGGACAATAATAAATACTTTTGCAGAAAATCTGATATAGGTATAATTAATCCAATAAGGTGTGGTTTGGATGCAGCTAGGACAACTCCATCGTCTGCGTAACGAATATAAAACTGTGTCTTCAAAATATGTTTCATATATTGGTCCAATTCATGGAGATAAATATTGGCAAATATCTGGCTTGTTAGGTTTCCTAAGGGAATACCTTTACCAGGCCCGGTAGCAGCATGAAAGCTATCAATGACCTTCGCAAGTAACCTGAGGATACGCTCATCTGATATCTTTTTAGTGAGTAATTGCTTGAGAATTGTATGGTCAGCGCTGGCAAAAAACTGCTTAATATCAAATTGCAGTGCCCAACAATCTTTCGTGTAATTTGCAGATTCTTTTCGTGCGAATGCGACTAAACGCACAACCCCTTTATGAGTTCCTTTATCCAAACGGCAAGAATATGAGTCGTGAATAAACATGGGATCAAATAATTCGTATAAATATGTATAAAGTAAATGGTGAAGCACTCGGTCAGTAACACAGGCTTTATGGATATGACGACGTTTGGGATCATTCACCCAAAACGATTCGTAGGCACCGTGTCGATACGTTTCTCGTTTCAGTGCAGTGTGGAGCGCAAATAGATTATCTTCCAGGTGGAGAGAAAATGCTTGGACATCTCGTTTATTAGTTTTCTCTCTCCTAAACGCTTCCCAGGCTTGTAGAAGACGAGGTAGTGATATAAGATCTTCGTATAAAATCATACTGTTATGAGTATTCACACACACACACCTATAGTAGAGTTTGGTCCAGATATTCCAATATTCACTAAACTATACGCACTTTACAGTGCGATAGCCGAGACCCTTCCCTCATTCCCCAAAACACAGCGCTATAGTCTAGGAGAGCGACTAGAACGTATAATGCTTGATATTCTTGAGCTGTTGTTTTTCGTCCCACTGTCACCAAATAAACTCGAGACACTTCAAGCAATGAGTGTCAAAGTAGATCTTCTCAAAGTTCTTTTGCGACTGGCCAAAGATACTCAATCCATCTCTGAGGGAAGATATTTAAATCTCCAAGAAATGCTCCAGGAGATTGGCAAGATGCTTGGTGGTTGGATTCGCGCGACAAAACAAACAGAAAAGACTTAATATTCGAGTCACTTCCAGGGGAACGGCCCAGACGTTGTCATTGCCATTGTCACGATGCAAGTTGTTGACATTCAAGCCATTATCGTTGAAATTGCCAACTATCGCAACGTTGGAACCGCTCTTTGTAGAATCTTTCCTCGTACTTCAGATTCCCACTACAATCCGACTACTTTAGTCAGACTGTTGTATTGTATTTGCCGATGCTACCGTATCGGACAAAGGAAAGACTCGTAGTGTCTCGAAACGCCTCCATGCACTTCTTGTACGCTTTTAGCGTAAAAGAATTCTGACGGATGTATGTCGTTTCCAAGAATAAGGCGGCGGATATGGAAACACATCCGCTCACTGCCTCGGAAAAAGTATATCAGAAAAAATAAAAAATGGGGACAAAGTAAAAAACGAAAACCCAAAAAACAAAGAGGACTAAAAGAACCAAAATCTCAATATCCAATTACCGAGCGACTTCAGGCACTACCAGGGGAACGGCCCAGACGTGGTCAATGCCATCGCCACGATGCCCGTTGTTGACAAACAAGCCAAGACCGCGGAAATAGCCAACTACCGCAACGCTGGAACCGCTGGTAGGCGTCTTGGTACGTGCATAGTCAAAATTATAATCACGGCCAAATAAACGAACTCCTGTAACTCTCTCATGGGCAAAGGCTAGCTCTGAATAATCGGGGGCTTCACCCATTTTGGCAACCACTCCTGGCACTTCCTTTCCAAGTTCTTTACTAAATTTGGAAATCATGGCTAACTGATCTGAAAGATTTTTGTTATTACTACGGAAGAGAAAAAAAGCTCTCGGATTAAGAGCTACTTCGGCACCCATAGAAGGTAAATTTTCAAATTCGTCGCCTTTATGCCAGGAACTCCAAAACGAATTTCCTGCATTTCGAAGGGTTGCTATAGATTGTCCTGTAAGTGGATAAAAATATTCGTATCCAAGGCGTGCAAGCCCATTTTTCTGTTCTTTACTAAAAGTCGCGATCTCTGATATGCGCTCAGAGCCACCAAGATCAATGTTAGTTGTGCGCTTGCCAAAGAATCTTTCCATCATATGATGCGCTTTATATCATATATTATGGGGCTGTGTCAAATTTTCTGTCCTTCGTTGTGAAGGGAGTGTCCTCTTTCATATTTTACGTTGGCACGCACGGGTTGGGTGGGGCAAAGACAAAAATTTACTTTTGTTAAGAAATTTTAGTAAAATATACTGGCGAAGCCAGTAAAATCGCGCGCGCAAAAAAGCGGAGGCGAGGCCGTCAGGCCGAGCCGGAGCTGCGACATTAAGTAGTTTGTAGAAAGGAAGTTCGAATTTTTTCGAAAATCAGCTCACAAGTGGAATCCGCAAGGTGCGTTCGGGTGGGGGTCGAGCGCGAAAGTTCGGAAAAGAGCGTGTTAAAGCCCAATATGAAGCTGAAACTTGTTAAAAAGAAAGAAGAGGCGAAAGGAACAAAATCTTTCTTTTGGGAAAATGAAAAACCTATAAATTATCTGGCCGGTCAATATTTCTATTTCACTCTCCCTTCTCTTAAATATCCTGACCCGAGGGGGGCAACACGCCACTTAACCCTTTCTTCTTCGCCTACCGAAGAAAACCTATTAAGAATGACAACTCGCATCCGTCAAGAATCCGGTTACAAAAAAACCTTGGACGAACTTGAAATAGGAAGCACTATTGAAGGAGAGGGACCGGAGGGAACGTTCATCCTCGACGAAAAAGAACCGGGACCTCATGTTTTTCTGGCAGGAGGAATAGGCATAACTCCTTTTAGAAGCATGATTAAGTATGCGGCTGACAAGAACCTGAATACTCAAATCCATTTAATTTATTCAAATTCCATCCCCGAAGAAATTACGTTTAGAAATGAACTTGAAAGTTGGGCTAAATCCTGGCCCAATCTGAAACTTGATATGACTATTACTAAACCCGAAGAATCTAGCGAAAAATGGTCCGGACTCACGGGCAGAATCGACGAGAATTTAATCCGTCAACTGATAACCGACACGGGTAAACCGGTTTTCTGGGTCTGCGGACCTCCCGCCATGGTTGAGGCAATGGAACAGACCCTTGGAAAACTTAATATATCCTCCGGCAAGGTCCGCTCCGAAAAATTCACCGGATATTAGATTCCTCATGGTCATGAATGTTATAATTCGCTTATAAATTGCCGATGTGGCTTAATGGTAAAGCAGTGCTTTCGTAAAGCACGGACGGTGGTTCGATTCCACCCATCGGCTCCAGGTGAGATATTCTAGACTGGCTTCGGTTGAAGAGAAGCGCAATATGCGCCGGGCCTTCCTTTTTACGATTCTGACCATTTTGGCAATTCTTGGGGTTCTTTTTTATGGACTGCCTTCCGTTGCCAAATTTGCGGCATTCTTATCCGACTTAAGGAAAAGCAGCCTTCCAGTTGATAAAAACGATAACACTCCTCCTGCTCCCCCTCGCCTAGATAGACTACCTGAAGCAACCAATAATCCTGAAGTAGAAATTTCAGGCGCAACCGAGGAAGGTGCAACCATAGTTCTTACTCTTAATGGTAAGGAGGAAGAAGTTGTAGCGGATGCAGATGGGAAATTCCGGTTTTCCTTTCCTCTCAAAAAAGGAGAGAACGAAATTTCGGCCAAAGCCAAGGATTTAGCAGGGAATGAAAGCCAGCAAGCTACGCCCGTTACTGTCACCTTTGACAACGAAGTCCCACCTTTAGACATCTCATATCCTGCCGACGGCAGCCAGTTTTATGGAGACGGCCAGAGACAGTTGGCTATTAAAGGGACGACGGAGGCGGGAGTGACGCTGACAATCAATGACCGTCTTGTCAAAGTTGAAGAGAACGGCAGTTTTACCTTTGCTTCAACCCTGGGAGAAGGAGAAAATTCTTTTAACTTTAAATCCACCGACAAGGCTGGAAATCAAACCGAAAAAACCATCAAGGTCAACTTTTCTCCTTAAGAGAAAGGGAGAGCAGTATCCCCAGATATCCCATCACCCAAGGGTAAAGCAGACTATTTACAAATAGGCTATGCACCAAAAGGGCCAAAGAAGAAGAAAGAAAGGTTACTCCATATAGATTTCTCTCGGTATTTTGAAAGATTTGTATCCCCAGATAACCAAAAATAAGAATTCCGACTAGGCCGGACGTTGTCAGAATTAAAAGGGCTCCGGACTCAACCCCCGAGCAAGCGTGGGAATCATATTCCACAAATTTCCCTAAAAATTTCCCTTTGGCGATGCATAAATTGTTGTAGCCTATGCCGAAAACGGGGGACTTCGAAGTAAGGGCTAAGGCATCGGAATAACTCTCAATTCTTTCGAAGATGCTTCTGGTTCTCAAAAGCCTAACTCCTTCACTTCCTACAGAGGGAACTAGAGCTAAAAGAAAGAGAAAAATTGCCAAAATCCCCAAAATTTTCTTTAAGTTTTTATTTAGCAGAAGCAGGCTCGCTGCCCCGCTAAAAAGAGCCAAATATCCGGCCCTTGAATAGGTCAGGGCAATTGAGAAAAGAAATACTCCCAAAATCAAAATTAAATATTTCTTTTGGGTTTTCAAGTAAACCGCCAAGCTTGCTAAAAAGCCGAAGACCAGAAAAATGCTGGTGAAACTGGGGTCCAAAAATGTTCCAACGAGTCTCAGCAAATGGTCGTCCCAGCCCCAAACATAAAGGGCTCGAACGTCCGGATAGACAAAGTATTGAAAAAGACCAAAAACCGATATGGCCAAGGTAATTCCAATTAAAGAATTCAAAAGAGTTCTTCTTGCTTTCTCGTTCTTGACAAAATTCCAAACGGCCAGGAAAAAGAAGGAATACCCTACTACCCTAACAAGATAAAGAGTCCCTATCAAAACCTCTCTCAAAGAAAAAATGGTCAGGGAAAAAACTAGGGAAAAGGCCAAAGCGTATAAGAAGTTTTTTAGATGTGTCCAGAGTTTGGGCTTAATGAATTTCCCAGTTAAGAAAACCGCAGAAATTGCCAGTACCACTAAATCTGTTGGATGAATCCGAATTGTGTATCCGAAAATATTGGTGCTTAGCCTAAGAAGCTGTCCAAAAGGAAACAAGACAAGATAGACAAAAAGAAGCCTTGGTATTAATTTTTTCGCTCGTATATCCATAATTTGCTCCAGGCCAAAAATGAATGAAGACTCATCATCAGGGCCAAGACAAACCCTTCCGTTCCGTCCAGAAAGCCTAACTTCAGAAAATAATTTTTAAAAAAATGTAACTTTGGCCAAAAGAGTATTTTTACAAGACTTGAATGTTTTCCCTCTTGGTGGTTGGCCTCCGCGTGTAAACCCGAGTGGAAATTAATGTCGTTGATAAATTCTCTTAGGCTCTGGTGCGGATAATGCTCTAAGGGATTTTTAAGGGTTTTGGTTCTGCCTTGTACTTCCCAAACTTCATGAACGCTCCTCATCCATTTGCCGGCCGACTTCCTGGCCAGCCGGAGCAGAGAAACTGAAGCGGTTTCCCCGAATTTTAGTTTTTTACCGAAAAAATAATCGTCTCTTTTGAGAAAATAGCCAAGGTGGGAATTATTGGGCGCCGGCACCTCTTTTTCCATCTCCTCTTTTAGCTCATGACTGACCCTTTCGTCGGCATCAATAAATAAAACCCATTTATTGGTGGCTTTTTCCAGTCCAAAATTTCTCTGGGCGGCGAAATTCCCGTCTAAACTTCTTTGAAAAACTTTTGCTCCTAATCCCCTGGCAATTTCAACGGTTTTGTCCGAGGAGTAATCGTCTATCACAATAATTTCCTCGCAAAACGTCAGGGCTCTAATACATTCTCCAAGATTTTTTCCTTCGTTTTTGGTTAAAATAATCGCCGAAATGTTCATTTTTGAATAACAACGTTCCGTTTAAAAATTCTCAAAAGAAAGTAGGCTCCGATCGGAATTCCGGCCAATGTTCCGATTATTGTAGCGTATCCTGCTCCCACAATCCCAAATCTATTAATTAGAGGTATCAGAGGAATCGCCAAACCCAAAATTCCTACTAGAGTTATAAGCGTAATAATCTCCTGTCTTTTGACCGAAAGAAAAAGAGGATAGGCAGAATTGGAAATTGCTTTTAAGATTCCGAAGATGGCCAAGATTTTCAGGGCACCCACCGCTTCCAACCATTTGTCTCCGAGCAGAATCAGGACAACCTCATTGGCAAAAAAGAAAAGAACCAGTCCGAATGGAATGACTAAAAGAGATATTGTCGAAGTTACTTTCAAAAAAGCTTTTTTCAGTCTTTCCTTATCTTCCGCGATTTTCGTATAAGTGGGAAACGTTACTTTATTAAAGACTTCGCCTACCTCGGAAATCGGAAGAGTCGAAACCCTATATGCCTGCTGATAAAGCCCAAGGGATGCAGTTCCCAAAAGCCTTCCGATGGCTATATCGTCCAAATGCTGAAAAAGATATTCAAAAATTCCGGCAAAAGTAATCCACTTGCCTCTTGCAACCACCTTTTTAAACTTTTCCTTCTCCAAAGTAAGTGAAGGAGTTGGCTTGACAACAATAAAAGAAAGAACCACTTCAGTTAGGGCCGCCGCCAACATTCCCCAGATTAGGGCGTATTCTGAACCGGTCAATATTCCCAATAAAATTGCAAAGGTTACATCTACCAGGAAAATAGACGAGCGAAACCAAAATTCTTTATTGAACTTTAGTTCTTTTTGAAACTTAACAATTGAGGGATTAATAAATCCGCGCACTAGAGGAATAAGGCTGGAAAAGCGGATCAGGTTAAGTGCAGTCGGGCTTGAGAAAAACGAGGCGATAAAGGGAGCAAGAGCCAAAATAAGTAGAGAGATTAAAATCCCTCGGATAAAAGAAACAACCCAAGCTGTTGAGATATACTCGTCGGTCTCCTCTTCTTCTTGAATCAGGACAACGTTTATCCCGGTTTCGGTTAGTATTTCAAGAAGCCCGAGAACCAAAATCGCAATTCCATAGAGCCCGAATTGAGAGGGTGACAAAAACCTGGCCAGGACGATTGTTTTGACTACAGCCATCCCTCGGGTTGAGCCCCTAAGTAAAGCCATCCAGGAAATTCCTTTAAATGTTTCTCCAAAATACCCCACTACCTCTCAATTATACCTCTCGGAAAGCCTGACATCACCGCAAAAATCCAAAGGCGTGTTGCACTTTGCCTGAAATGACCCTAAACTGAAATATATGGCTGCTCCCACAAACGATGAGCCCCCTTTAGTAGATGTAAAAGTAACGAACCCTCTAACTTATATAAAAAGGTGGTGGAATCGAATAATCGGGAATGAAGGGATTGACTTTCGCTTTAGAGTGCGCCCACTAACAGCGATTGCTATAGCCTTAATAATTACAACTGTTGCATTTGGTTTAGGTAGTTTTGTCTTACCATTCAGTATTCCGTTTTTTAAATATAACCCCAAACCAATTACCCTTCCCACCCCTGACCCCTGGCGAGAAACGGCATTCACTGGTACGCTACAGTACAGCTCACAAACCGGCAGATATTATCTCCTCACTTCTTCCTCCGAAGCCATCACCCTTGAAGTTCCCAGCAATGTTAATTTAGAAGGTTCTGTGGGTAGGAGAATTTTTGCAGCGGGCAAATATAATAAAACTACAAGAATTCTTATTGTAGCTGATGCGAAAGACCTTGAAGTTCTCCCTAAAAACCCTGTCCCAATACCCACAACATCACCATCACCATCGCCTACGCCCACACCAATTCCTTCGCCATCTCCAGAGGCCACCCCTTCAACCACCCCCTCCACTTAAATATTTCATTTTTCCTTTCGCGGCGCGGAGGGCGGAACCGCCAATACACATACTTTATGAATATAAACTTGGGTGCTAAAATAGGCCATAATGTTGGAAAAATATTTTCAGGATTTGTTTAAGACAATGAAATTGGGCGATGCTCGTGAAGAGAGTTATTATCCCGACCTTAAGAAGCTACTCGAGACTTGGAGCGAGAAAGGCAAAAGAAATATTTTTGTAACACCTCTTCCTAAAAAAACTGAGGCCGGTAATCCTGATTTTAGAATCTGGAACGGCAAGGAGAAAATTGTAGGATACATCGAAGCAAAAGATCCAAAAGTCGAAAACCTTGATTCAGTCGAAGACTCAGAACAACTTAAACGTTATAGAGGTACTTTTCCTAATCTTATACTTACAAATTTTTTTGAATTCAGGCTCTATAGGAACGGCCAGTTAGTTGAAAAAGTTTCCATTGGTCGTCCTTTCATAATTCATCAATTAAAAATTGTTCCTCCGGCCGAAAACCAAGAAAAATTTTTACAATTTTTAGATCAGTTCTTTTCATTTTCAATCCCCAAAACCACTACCGCTAAAGCACTTGCCATAGAGCTTGCAAAAAGAACAAGGTTTTTAAGGGATAATGTTATAGCCGAGGAGTTGAAAGAGGAAAATGTAGGAGGCACTCAAACTCTTGAAGGGTTTTATAAAGCATTCAAAGACCACCTTATCGCCTCGCTTACTTTACAAGACTTTTCTGATCTTTTTGCACAAACAATCACCTACGGTTTATTTGCGGCAAGAAGCAGGGCCACCAACGGTTTTAATAGAAAGTTGGCGTATGATTATATTCCCCACACAATTGGAATATTGAGAGACGTTTTTCGCTTCATATCCTCGGCTGACCTACCACAGTCAATGGAGTGGATAATTGATGATATTGCTGAAGTTCTGGCCACATCCGACGTTAAAAAGATAATGGAGAATTTTTATAAGGAGGGTAGAGGCCATGATCCAATTATCCACTTTTACGAGACTTTTCTTGCCGAGTATGATCCAAAAGAGAGAGCGAAACGAGGTGTTTACTACACACCCGAACCAGTGGTTAGTTATATAGTTCGTTCAATACACAAACTACTCAAGGAGAAGTTTGGAAAAGAAGATGGTTTTGCTACTCAGTCTGTGACAGTTTTAGATCCTGCCTCTGGAACTTTAACCTTTCCAGTAGAAGCAATAAGACAATCTGTAACAGAATTTAAAGATAAGTATGGCGAAGGCGGTGTGTCTGGTTTAATAAAAACTCATATCCTCAAAAATTTTTATGCTTTTGAATTAATGATGGCTTCATATGCTATTGGGCACTTAAAGGTTGGCTTTATTCTGGACGAATTCGGATATAAACTTTCTGGGAACGAGCGCTTCAATCTTTTTTTGACAAACACTCTCGATTTTACAAAAGAGGATCCGAGTAAATTTCCAGGAGTTTTTGAGCAGGCAATTGCGAAAGAGTCCCTAGAAGCTCTGAAGGTAAAAGAGGACATTCCAATCATGGTTGTTATGGGTAACCCTCCGTATTCGGTAAGCTCAACGAACATCGTAAAAGAAGGTACTGAATTTTACAATTTGTATGAAAGTTACAAAGAAGTAGTTCGTAAAAAAGAGCGCAATATTCAGCCACTTTCAGACGACTACATAAAATTTATAGCATTTGCGCATTGGAAAGTTAAACAAGCTGGGCAAGGGATTGTTGGCATGATTACCAATAATTCCTATCTTGATGGTCTTATTCACCGCGATCTTCGCCGAAAACTTTTGGAGGACTTTAGTGAAATTTATATTCTTAACCTTCACGGCAGTACAAAAAGACAAGAAAAAACACCTGAAGGCGAGAAAGACGAAAACGTATTTGATATTCAGCAAGGAGTCAGTATTATTTTGTTGATAAAAAACGATAACTTAAAAAAGTCGGTGAAATATGCCGATGTTTGGGGTTTAAGAGAAGAAAAGTACAGCTATTTAGAAAAGAATAATGTATCAGACACTAGATGGAGAAGTATTAAACCACAACCACCCCATAATTTTTTCACTATAAAAGACTTTGAAGGGATTGAGCTATACGATCAATTCGTCCCGCTAGATAAAATATTTAGGCAGTTGAATGCTGGCGTAGCAACTGGGAAGGATGACTTACTTGTTAGCTTCAACAAGGACGATTTAGTAAGAAAACTCTCAATAGCAGAAAAAACACTATTCGATATTTCTATGCAGAGTTATAAAATACCACAAGTTTTAGGTGACAGGTTATTCGAGGAGTTAAAAGGATTGGAAATCGAAAATAGTATAGTGCCATATAATTATCGCCCATTTGATGTACGTTATGTTGTCTACAATAAGAGAATTTTACAAAGGGCAAGAGATGTAATTATGGGAAGTTTCCTAAAACCAAATTTAGGTTTAGTCTCCTTAAAGGGCATTAGAAAACAAGGTCTTGGATATTTTTTTGTTACAGACAAAGTAACCGACAGGCATATTCTAGATACATCTGCTGATACCGCTTATGTTTTTCCTTTATATATCTATAATTCATCAGAGCAGCAAGGGTTGTTGGAGGAAATTCATAAATCAAACAATCTTCAGTGGGGCAATTTAGGTTGGCTTGAAACTTTGCAATCGTTTACATCAAGTCTATCGGGTAATTTTATTCAGCCCACGGAAGCGATATTTTATTATGTTTATGCGATTCTTTACTCTAATATTTACAGAGAAAAATATCAGGAGTTTTTGAAAATCGATTTTCCTAGAATCCCGTTTGCGAAAGATTATCACTTGTTTCAGGCTTTAGCTCAAAGAGGAGAGCAATTAGTTAACTTGCATCTTCTTAAAGATGAGGAGTTACAAAGACCCATTGCTAAATTTCAGGGCGGTGGTGATAATCAAGTCGAAAAGCGTGAATACGAAAAGTTTTTGGAAAGACTTCATATCAACGACTCGCAATACTTTAATGGCGTAAAGTCGGAAGTTTGGAATTATTATATTGGTGGCTATCAAGTTTTAGATAAATGGCTAAAAGATCGCGTCGGAAAGGCTTTGTCGGCTGAAGACGTTCGGCACTATTGCAAAATTGCTACGGCCATATCTAGAACAATTGATATCCAAAAAGAGATTGATAGAGTATATCCTAAGGTGGAAAATGACTTAAGATAGATTATGGACGAACACCAGAAACTGGTTAATTTATTGATAGGTGCCCTTCAGAAGGATGGTTACGAAGTCTTGCGTGCAGTTGGCGCTAATTATCCAGACCCTTATACAATTGGTAGACACGAACCAGATATCATTGCAAGAGATAGCACCGGCCTTCTGGTTATAGGTGAAGCTAAAACCCATGACGATATTTCATCTGAACGTTCTCAACAACAATACCTAGATTTTTCTAGCAGAGTTATGTCAGAAGGTATGCTTAAGGGAAGACCTGTCCCTTTGCACATAATTGTTCCAGAGGGCAGTTCAAATTTATTGAGACAAACGCTTAGTATTCTTGGTCTTTCTACAAAGATAGGTAGTAAGATTTTTATCTGGGTTGAATAGAGAGATATGCCTAATAATACAGTTGATCCTAAAATCCAAAAGGAGCCGATACTTCAGCAAGTTCTAAAAGAAATTAGTGAAGCAAACCAAAGTGCCGATAGAGTAAGAAATGAATCAATACTTAAAAACACTTCAATTATTCCCCAGCTTGAAAAGGATGACAAAAAGCTAATTGTCTATATAGGAAGAGTTGGTTCACCGAATTCTGCTATTTCTGCAGATGACATAGCTCCTTTTGGGAGCATGCTTTCGACTATTGGAGAAGTCAACAATTTAGATTTAATGATTCACAGCCCGGGCGGTAATGGTGTTGTGGCTGAAAAGATTGTAGATATGTGCAGGAGTCATTGTAAACAACAATTTAGAGTGATTGTACCTAACATGGCAAAAAGCGCAGCAACTTTGATTTCTTTAGGTTCCAATGAAATAGTAATGGGTTACTGTTCTGAACTTGGCCCAATCGATCCCCAGAAGATAATTAATATAGGTGGGGTACTACAACAAATATCAGCACAGTCTTTTATTCAAGCTAGAAAAAATCTTTTAAAAGAGCTACAAAACTTAAAGAAGGAGAAGCAAGATATAACTGGTTTATTACAACAATTGGCCTTTTCTTCAATGGACCCCGCCTTTATATTAGAGTGTGAGAAAGAAGTAGAATTTGCCAAAGATTTTGTTAAAAAAAGGCTACCTGATGGTATGCTGAAAAATAAATTTCCCAGCCTTACGTCAAGTCAAAGAGCTAGAAAAGCATCCAGCATAGCTAAAAATCTTACCTCCACAAATAAGAGATTCATTCATGGGAGAATGATAAACCCTGCTGAGTGTGGTACGATAGGGTTGAATATTACTGAGCTAAAACGAGATGATCCTGATTGGGAAAAAATATTTGAGCTTTACGTGAGGGCTGAAGTTTTTATGATGATAAAGTCAAAGTCTGAAAGTCAAGCGGGTAAATTGTTTATGGATGGCCACACACACCTTCTGGCTTTCTAAACTTTGTAAAATTTTGTCTGATTGAACGTTGAAGATAACCTTGCTTTTTCGGCCCGTTCACTTATTGTGGAAATCTTCTTTATTAAATCTGTATCTTGAGATGAAGTTAGTTGTTTTACCCTTTCAAAAACGTTTTTCTTATCCTTCTTCATAATATGTAGTATACAATAAATATAGCATAAAAATTTTTGCGTTTTCTCGTTTGAACATAAAGGAAAACACAGTTCGAGCCGATGTTTGCGGAGGCTTTAGCCGTTAGGCCGAGCCGGAGCTGCGACATTACGGGTTTTCGCGAAAGGAGGTTCTGACTTTTTCAAAAATCAGTTCACAAAGGGAATCGAACCAGTCTTTCAATTTAGAATAATTTTATTTTGCTTCCTCTGGTTTTTGGTTTGAGAGGAATAACTTGGAAACTCTGGGGTATAAAAATTTATAGAAAATGGTGAAGACCACAATCGTTATCGAAGTCCAATAAAACCAGACAAAAGGAACAAACCTCGCATCGGTTCCTACTCCCCTAGCATGGACTGCAATTAGCAAAAAGGCAAAGTAATTAAAGATATGGAACTTTCGCCAATGGTTTCGGAGCCAGGGTTGAGTTCTAAGAAGAGCAGCTAAGAGAGCAACCGTAACTAACCAAAAGGATATTCTGCCAAAATTATAAAAAAGTTCGGTCGTATTTCGGCAAAGGACACAAACGTCGGTAAAAACATAAAACGGGTCAAATTTTCCCAATGATTTAAAATTCAAAAAAAGAAATAGGAGGGGATGAAGAAAAATTAAAGAATAGGTAAAAGCCCCTTCAGTTGTATGAAATTTAAATACCCAGGCGCCGAATTTGTCGATTAGTTTATGCATATAAGCCCCAAGCATTATCTGCGAAAAAAGAAGAGAAAAAGCCAGAAGTCCGGCTCCTCGTTGCAAGAAAGTAATCAAAACTATTTGATTACTTGAAAGAAAAGAAACTGGAGGAGCATTTCTAAGTAGAGTGACCGGGCCAACGGCCACCACCAGAAGCCAGGGAATATAGAAAAGTAATTTTTTCACTTGGTGGTCTAATTACCGAAAAATTCGAACATATTTTAAGTCTCTCGTCTGATTACTCATTGTCTTAGCTCGCCCCTCGCTTCGCTCGGTGCTCGCATTCGTACTGTAATGATTTATTCCCTTGGATGTTGGAATCAAACTATCTAGTGGCTATTTCCGCTTCAAATTTTCAAGTTGCTTGATTATGTAATCAAATCCACCTTTTAATGCGGGTAGAATGTTTTTAATAGTGCCCCATGAAGCAACGGCTAAAAGAGATCCTCCAAATATTCCACTCAGTGTCCCCACGACTAAATGCTGTGAAAGCCATGATTCTATAATCGGGGAAGAGGCCGCAATTCTAGTAAAAAGGATGATGGGTCCGGCGGTTGCCCCGGCTACTGCCGCAATAGGTACTGCTTTATCTTTTGATTCATCCATCCATTTAATCAGTCTATCTGTGGGAGCCTGTAAAAGTATGATTGGAGCTTCAGCAACAGTTATAATTAATGGTGTTGTCATTCCTCTAATTTTTGATGTTCTTATTTCACCCCTGGCAACTCCCGCATCAACTAAACTCTGTCTTGCTCCTATCAGTTCAATTGCAGTTTCTTTTTGCTCTCTAATTTTAAGTCTACTCAATTCTTCCCTAAGAGGAACAAGTGCTGTTTGGGCTTCAACCTCTACCGATTCACTAGCAATCTCAGAGGCAGAAAGAATTTTTATTGCAAGTTCCTTATGAAACCTTAAAAAATCAAAAAACCCTTGGGGGTTAATCTTTCCTTCCTGGGTAAGAATGGGTTGATACTGTTCAGAATTGGTTTCAGAAATTTCTTTATACACTTTTACTATTGTTGTTTCTTCCCCCAGCCTCGAACTTAAGCCATCATTCATCATATCCATTTGTTTTTTGAGGTTATCGAGCCTTGTTTGATCCGTTCTAATTGAGGCTTGTAAATACTTTTCTTCAATTCCTTCCCTAAAGTACTCAAGTAGAAGTTTTCTACTCTCATCATCTCCTCTAACAAGTTGTCCCATTAAAACTCTGGCTTCAAGAATAGATTCACTTGTTCTTTGGGCCAAAGACAGGGAATTATTTGTAGCGTCATTTCCATCCACCACTTCACCCCTAACAATCTCGCCTCCCGCTCTGGATCCTTCAGGGGGAATACCGTTTATCAAACTTTGGAATCTGTTTAATTTTCTTTCGTCCATTGTGCCTGTTTTATCACAACCCATAGGCAAAAGTCAACAAAAATATTAAAATTGGGTCGAATGATAAATATGTTGGCATTTCTTGGTCAGAAAGTGAATTATGAAGTTAATTATGGATATATTCCAAATACTAGATCAGCTGATGGAGAGGAACTTGATGCATATGTATTAGGGGTAGATAAACCAATAGAAAAGATAACTGGAACTTGCATAGCCATCATTCAGAGAACTGATGACAATGATGACAAGCTAATAGTTACTCCAGATGTCATTGACTTTTCAGATCATGAAATAGAAAAACTAGTTGAGTTTCAAGAGAGATGGTTTAAACACGTCATTCTTCGAAAGCGGATTTAACGACTGCTAACCCTCCTTTGTATACCTCCTGAGCGAGACCAAAATCCCATGAGCTATGGTTCTGATCTTTCAAAATTTTAACAATCTGGCTTTTAGGTTTAATAACATCTATAACTTCTTTTCGTAGTTCTTCTGAAATATATTTATCATTCTCTCCGTACACCAAATGAATCTTTTCATTATATTCTTTTAAAGCAAATTCTTTAAGCTCAGTAATTTGAGATTCAATTGAAAGAACTTGTTTATCTATCTCGTCTGTAGATTTCCTGCAGTAAATAAAGTAGCGGGTTGTGTTTGTGTTTTTGTTTTTGTGTTAAAAGACAAAAAGTTAATTTTCAGCCTCAAAACCCCGTGGAATCTGGCCGCACACGCGGACACGCGCCGTCAATTTCCAAAATGGTGGTCGCGCCTGGGATCGAACCAGGGACCTTCGCAATGTGAATGCGACGCTCTAACCGGCTGAGCTACGCGACCTTAATCTCGTATTTTAACATTTTTACTTTGGCTAGAACAATATTGACAAGACTTTTCACAATGGTTAAAGTTATTTGTAATGATTCATGTCATTACGGGTGAATGAATCAGGTGAATAACAGCGGATTACCGCTTAAGATCCCTACCTCTTTAGTAGATTCGGGTAAAAAATACCCCGAGGTACTAGACGAAGTCAAGAATAGAACCTTCGAAGAACTGATTAGCCCTCCGAAAAACCTCTCGACGGCAAAAGACCGTTTTAACCTTCAAAGAAATCTATACATCAAACTTTCAGACGGGGACGATATCACCTGGGAGGAGGCAAAGCTGGGAATAAAGCCGCTTCCTAGTATCACTGCTCCTTCTGACTTTTACAAAAATTTAAAGATTGTGGCCATGCCTGAAGAAATTATCGCCAAAGCCGAAAAAAGCAGAATGTATGCCCTTTCAATTTTAAACCACCCCGAAAGAATTAAGGTTTTAAAAGAGACCAAAAAACAGGAGTTTAAAAAACCGTCCCTGGCGCATAGCCGCATCCTTGATCGAGCCGAGGTTGAGCATCGCCTGCTAACTTTTTCTGACGTTGCCCCGGTTCAGCCCGATTTAACCTCCGAAAGACTCCACCGAAGAAAACTTCTTGCTCAAGGACCATTCATACCCACAAGCCGGAAAAAAGGGGTGGGAGTAAGAATTCCTTTAACCACCGGCTCAATGACAACGGGGGACCCGGAGATGATCGCGGTCTCGGCCATGTGCGGCGTCTTGGCAACTACTTATAAAGAGGGTCTGTGTGCCTTTCCTGAAATTCAGGCCGAGGTTACCACGGCAGCCGTAGAAATAATCCATGAGGCAATTGCCCAAGACCCTTTATGGAAGGATAGGCCCGATAGAAAAGAACTTCTTTCCTTCTGGCTCTCCCAAATTGGCATAACCGTTGAAACCGATGAGCGGCAAGCCGTTAAAAGAGTCAAACTTCTTATCCCTCTTATTAAACAGAAAAAGCTTTCCTCTCTTGCCGTCAGGGTCTATAACCCCCAGGTCTCAAAGGAAACCGTCAACACGGTTAAGCGGCTCAGGAAAGAATTCGGAGACGTCCTGGAAATTTTTGCGGGCCAGGCGAACAGCGTCGAGGCGGCCCAGGAACTTATCGATGCCGGGGCCGATGCGGTCGGACAAGGAATCGCCGGCGGTCTTCGCTGTACCACTTCGATTGTCAGCGGCGTCGCCGTTTCGGTTTTGAGGGATTTATGGCGCATGCGGGGCAAGGTTGACGCTCCAATTTTTGTTGATAGCAGCGTCTCTTATTTCTGGGCTTTGGCGTATTTACTGGGGGCCTCGATGTTGGTCAAGCCCAGCCACTTCGTCGGCATCGAGTCAGTCGGCGGAAGGTTTCCTTTTGTCAACGGGACGGGTTACTTCATCCCTTATAACGGCGAAGCCTCAGCCGTAAATAAAGAACACGTCGGAAAACTGATGAAAAACGGAAGACCGTTTGCCCCCGAAGGGCTGGGAGGATTTCAAAAGATAGATCTAGGGCTAGCCAGTATTCCGGACCATGTCCTTGATACCATCATTAATTTCTTGATTCCGCCTTTTGTTTTTCAAGGGACTTCGAGCGGCCGACGCTTCCTGTCAATCCCCGATATGCATAAAGAGGCGGATTTGGAATTTCTCTGGGAACTTTCGGAGGAATCGCGCCGGGCCAGGGGCGCTTGGGGGCCAACCTTTCATTCAAGATGAATTCGGTTTTTAAGAACTGGAAAACTGGTGCCATCGGTACCATGCTCGAGGTGAGTCACGGCTCCTGGCCATTCACAACCCCCCGAGAAGGGAAATAAAAAGAACTATAAAACTTCTCCCCCTTGTGCGATAGCTAATTCCTTAAATATAATGAATCTATGTTGATAAAGCGTCTCGGCGCCTTTTTTTTGGATATTATAGAAGTCGTTGTCTTTGCGGTCGCCATCTTTCTTTTCGTCTACCTTCTTATCCTACAACCCCATAAGATCAAGGGCGCTTCCATGCACCCGAATTTCCCGGACGGGGAGTACCTTTTAACCGATAAGGTCTCCTACCGCTTTGGCGAACCCAAAAGGGGAGACGTTGTCGTTTTTAAAGCCCCGACCAATAACGGCGAAGAATTTATAAAAAGAATCATCGCCCTCCCGGGAGAGCAAGTTTCAATCAAAAACAGCCGGATATCTATCAACGGGACTCCCCTAGAGGAAACCTACATTGCCGGCAATGTCATCACCAGCGGCGGCGGGTTTTTAGCGGAGGGCGCAACCGTCAGCGTTGGCCAAGGTGAGTACTTTGTGCTCGGAGACAATCGGCCCCATTCCTCCGACTCCCGAGCCTGGGGATTCGTTGAAAAGAAAGAAATTACGGGCCGAGCTTGGCTTGTCTACTGGCCTCCTAAATCTGCGGGGGTAATTACCAAAGTGAAGTATAATCTTTAAGCGGTAACGCTGTTATTCGCCGGTTACGGCTTTAAATACCCTTTGAAGTCTATTTTCGGTCTCCTCTAAGCCGCCTTTAAAAACTAAGGTGACTCTGGTCTCGCGTCGGGAACGAACAAGCTTCACTTGGCTCTTTTTTGTTTCATCGGAAATTCCGTTATTGAGGGCAACTTGCATATCCTCCTGCATCTTGTCCAACTCCTCCGAAACAACCCTTAACCGGTCTTTTCTTATTCCCAGTCTGTCCATCGACTGCTTAGATTTTGATTTCATTCGCCTCGCCAACTCCTCGGCCCTTCTCACCGAACCGCTCTCTCTAAGGATTATTTTATAAGCCTCAACCATTAGAGATTGGTCGTCGATTGCAGCCAGAGCCCTGGCGTGGCCTTCAGAAATAAGCCCCGAAAGAAGTCCGTCTTTGAGGGCGTCGGGTAGTGTTAGAAGACGAATAGAATTTGAAACATAGGCTACGGATTTACCAATTCTTACTGCAACTTCGCTTGTCGTTAAACCAAACTCATTCATCAGCCTTTCGAATCCTTTTGCCCTATCCAGAGGATTTAGGTCAACCCTCTGAACGTTCTCGACGAGAGCCATCTCAAGCATTCCTTTGGGAGAAGTCTCCCTGATAATGGCCGGAACATTGCTCATTCCCGCCAGTTTTGCCGCCCGCCATCTTCTCTCCCCGGCAATGATTTGATATCCGGCGGGAGTTTTGGCAACGATCAGGGGCTCAAGAACGCCGTGCTCTCTTATCGAATCAACCAAGTCGACTAAACTTTCCGGGGTAATGGCACCACGGGGCTGAAGTGGGTTTTGTTGAAGCGCTAAAATGTCTATCTGGACAACTTCTTCTGCCATAGTCTATTTAGGAACTACCGAAACAAACTTTTTGCCTAATTTCTGCTTAAATTTCACTACTCCTTCATTAACCGCATAAAGAGTGTGGTCTCGGCCGACTTTTACGCCGTCTCCAGCCTTAACCGGAGTTCCTCTTTGGCGAACCAAAATCATGCCTGGGGCAACTTTTTGGCCGTCAGACATTTTTACCCCAAGCCTTTTCCCGGAAGGTCTGACGTGTTGTGAGGTTTTCCCGCCTGCTTTTTTGTGCGCCATAACTAAGTCGCACTATAGACAATATTTTCACAGCTGTCAAGAGACCAGAAGTATATAGATTTATATAATTTGTTAGGCTAGGGAGATTTTTTCGATGAGGATTTTGGAATAACGGGGCCTAAATCCTGTTTTTCTTCTGTATCGAGATTTGGCCTTGAATTTAAAAATGTGCAATTTTTCGCCCTTTTCCTCCTCGGCCAAGAGTTTTATCTTGACTTTCGCTTCTTTTAAGATAGGCTTGCCCACTTTAACCTTACCCTCATCCGCAACAAGAAGCACTTCGGGCTCGGATTTATCTAAAAGCTTATCAACTAAAATTTCCTGACCTTCGGCAACTTTGTATTGGTGGCCCTGATATTTAATGACAGCGTATTTCACAATGGCTATTTTAACCTTTTTCTGGCCCCGAAAGCAATCCCAAGGCCGACAAATGTCGCCAGAAGCGAGCTGCCTCCGGCCGAAACAAGAGGAAAAGGAACACCCGTAATTGGCAAAAGCCCCAGGTTCATGCCGACATGGACGAAAGTCTGAACCAGAAGAGTCAGGAAAAATCCCGAAACGTAGGCCCTCGCGGCGGGAGAGGAAGCATTCTCGACAATGGAAACGAGTCTCACTAAGATAAAAAATCCGCCGAGAAGAAGTAAACCCGCTCCAAGGTACCCGAGTTCTTCTCCCACGGCCGCAAAAATAAAGTCCGTGTGTTTTTCGGGAAGGAAAGCAAGCTGGGTCTGAACCCCCTTCCCCAGTCCCCTTCCCAAGAGCTTTCCTGAGCCAACCGAAATCATTGACTGGAGGGCATTATAGCCTGCTCCATAAGGGTCACTCGCGGGATTAATAAAAGTCTGAATTCTTTCCCTTTGGTACGGCTGCATTATCCTCCAAAAAAGAGGGGTGAGGGCAATGAAGGCTAAAATCGCGTACAAAAAATATTTCTTTTTGATATCGGCCGCCAAAAGAACCCCGACAAATCCCACTACGGTTAAGACAGAAACACCCAACGAAGGTTGGACCAAAATAAGAAAGGCGGGAAGGGCCAGAAGGAGAATGGCGCCGGTAAACCTCTTGAGATTTAACTCCGCTCTCGTAATGTAATTTGCAAAAAAAACCAGCAACAACGGTCGGACGATTTCTGCGGGCTGAATTGTTAAAGGCCCCAATGGAATCCATCTGATCGTTCCCCTGGTGATTTGGCCAATAAGTAGCGGTAAAACAAGAAAGACGATGGAACCAATGTAAAAATGTTTCGAAAAAAGGGAGATTATTTCAAAATCTACCTGAAAAAGAAGAAAAAAAGCCAGGAATGCCAAAATAAGGTAAAAAAAATAAAGAGGAAAAAGAAAAGGCGCAATCGACCCAAGAACGATGATGCTTAAAAGGACCAAAAAGCCTATTCCCAAGAAAAAAGGAGCATCTACCCGAATAACGGATGTGATTTTTTGCATTAAAAAGGAGCGACTTTAAATTCACCGGTTGTCAAACTTGCCGTCAAAGTCTTACTTTTGACTCTTTGAACAAGTTTTGTGTCCGTTGGAACCCAAGGGCTTGAAACAGAAATTTTCTGGGTAAGATTCATACCCAAATTTCTTCTCTCTTCCTGAATTTTCCTAATCAGTTCCCTGGCCTTAGCTTCTTCTTCTAATTCCGGGGTAATTTTGGTATCAAGCTCGTCTCTCTTGGCTCCCCAAACCACATCCTTGACGTTTATTTCATCCTTGACATAAATTTCAAGATCGTTAGTTGTTTTGTCAGCCGTGGTTTTGTATAAGGTCAAAGGCTGCCTGACCGGAATTTTCTTTTCTTTTCTCTCAGCATGGGCCTTTTCAACAATCTGCCTGATTTGAGCCATCTCGGTAAGTAATTTCTCGTCGAGTCTGTCAGGCAAGTCCGGCCAATCGGACAGGTGAACCGAAACATCTTTGGTAATGTTTTTGTAAATCACCTCGGCCATAAACGGCGTAAAGGGGGCTAGTAATTTGGATAGGTTTACCAAGACAAAATAAAGCGTTTCATAAAAAACGTTTTTATCTTTTTCGCTCTCAGCCCCGGGACCAACTCTTTCCCTCGATCTTCTGACATACCAAAGCGAGAGGTCGTCAACAAAGGATTCTATCTCTGTGCTGGCCAAATACGCATCGAACTTTTCTAGAGAATCCGTAACTTGCTTAATGGCTTGGTTTAATCTTGAAAGTATCCATCGATCAAGAGGGGTTAACTCTCCCTCGTTAATCTTAAATCTTTCTTCGGGCTGCCAACCATCAATGTTGGCATAGGTGACAAAGAAGTTATAGACGTTCCAAAGCTTTAGATGGAAATGTCTTCTTGTTTCGTCGGCAACTTTATAGCCGAAAAGCAGATTTGCGGAGGGGTCCTGCCTGGCGTACATCCAGCGCATGACGTCAACCCCGATTTTGTCGGCCCCCTCGTTAAACTCGATTGAATTCCCCCAGGATTTATGCATGGGGCGGCCGTCTTCAGCCAAAAGAGTGGCAAAACCAAGAACGGTTTTAAACGGTTCCGAGTTTTCCAAGACAGTACTCATGGCAAGGAGGGAATAAAACCAGTTCTTAAATTGGCCGGGGAAACTCTCGGTAATAAAGTCGGCAGGATACCATTTTTCCCACTCACTCTTATCCTTCCAGTAAAGAGGTTCACTTTTATTATCCGAGGCAATTGTTGAAAAAGGTACGATTCCTGCGTCAAGCCAGGGATTGCCGACGTCCGGAATTCTTTCCATAACCTGCCCGCATTTTGAACACTTTATTTTTACTCCGTCCACCCACGGCCGATGAGGAAAATTTCCATCAAACTCGTCCCATCCCGAAACAGCTTTTTCTCTTAGTTCGTCTTTTCCCCCAACAACTTCAAAATTCCCACAGCCAGGGCATTCCCAAATGGGAAGGACGAGCCCCCAATATCTCTTTTTGGAAATCAGCCAGTCGTGCATGTTTTCCAGCCAATCGAGCTCTCTTTTTAACCCAAACTTGGGAATCCAGTTAATCTTTTTTGTTACTTTCTTTATGGGCTCTCTTAATGGATCCATGGCTATGTACCATTCATCAACCACCCTCCAAACAAGTTCGGTCTTACATCTCCAGCAGGCGGGATAGCGGTGTTTATAAGAAACGATGTCAAAAAGATACTCTGGATTTTCTTTGAGGTAATCAAGAATTATCTCGGGATGTTCTTTTGCGTTTTTACCCGAGAATTCGCCCAAATCGGAAATGTAAGTTGCTTCCTCATCAATAAGCTCAACGACGGGGAGGTCTAGTTTTTTGCCAATCTGAAAGTCTTCGCTTCCGGCACCCGGTGCAACATGCACAAGTCCTGTCCCTTCCTCTTCCGAAACGGGTAAAATCTTCTCATCCGTTGCCACGACCGCATGTTCGTATTGCCCCAAAGACTTCTTAATTCGGGATAGAGAATCAAAAGGAGAAACATATTTCAGGCCGACAAGTTCTTTTCCTTTAACCTTTTTCTCGATATTAAGTCCCAATCTTTTGGCTGCGTATTCGTTTAAGTAATAGGTGTTTCTTGCAATATTCCCCGTTGCCGCTACATAGTCCCGATCGGCATCCAAAGCGACGGCAACGTTCCCGGGTAATGTCCATGGGGTTGTTGTCCAAACAAGTAGATATTCGTCTTTTCTGCCTCTTAATGGATACTGAACGTAAACAGAGTCGTGGGTTGTCTCTTTGTAATCCTCGGTCAGCATCTCGTGTTGGGAAATGGCGGTTCCGCAGCGAGGGCACCAAGGGACGGAATCGTGTCCCTTATAGATGAGTCCTTTTTCGTGACACTTCTTCAAAAAATGCCAAATCATGTAGTTGTTTTCGTCGGAGAGGGTGTAGTAAGAGTGGTCCCAGTCCATGAAGTAACCCAAGCGTTTAGATTGTTCTGTTTGGATCCCGGAATATTTTTTGACTCGGTCCTTACAAAGTTGGACAAACTTGGCAACCCCAAATTTCTCAATGTCTTTCTTGCTCTTGAATCCAAGTTCTTTCTCAACCTCAACCTCAACCCAAAGCCCCTGGCAATCAAAGCCGTTCTGGAACCTTTGCTTAAAGCCCTGCATATTTTTAAATCTCTGCCAGAGGTCCTTATAAGTTCTTCCCCAAGCGTGGTGTATTCCCATCGGGTTATTGGCGGTAATCGGCCCGTCAAGGAATGAGAAATATTTTTTGGAGTTTTTATTCTTCTCCAAATACTTTTTGACGATCCCTTTTTTATGCCAATGCTCAAGTAGGGTTCGCTCAAGGGCCGGGAAGTCGACCTTGACATCAACCGGTTCAAAATGTGCTCTTTTCGCCATCTCAGTAACGGCGTTACGCCTGAAGCTATTTTATGACATCTTCCCCGCTTTGAAAAGCGGGGTTTCCTCTATAGGAAACTATTTATCTATAGAATAACTAAAACTTTTTATAGAAATACCTCTTTTTTTAGCTTTTTCAATTGTATCTAAGGTTCCTCCTCCAGTGCTTTCAATAACATGGAATGATATAAGTTCATCTGCTGCCTTAACAATATCCGTATTCCTCTTAAAATATGCCTTTTTATCAACAATTTTATTAGTCTTATTTTCGATAATAGCACTAGGATTTGCTTTAAAAATAAACTTAAGCTGTGCTATTAAATCCTCTGCTTGTTTCTCTGTGATTACACCTTCTTTTGCTCTTTTTCTATAATGTTTACTATAAATTGAAAGGGTTGTTGGAAGAAATATCTTAATGTGACGACAATTTGGATCAAGTTTCATTGCTTCATCTGTCGCAAATGAGTCGGCATTTAAAGCTCCGCCCGTTACAATTCCCTTACCCTTCACTAAAATTTTCCGTACAATATTCCTTACGTCTTTCTCTTCTTTTTTAGTTGCATAGGCCCAACTGCCCGAAATTGCAACCCATTTAGATACTCCTCGGTTCCTTTTCTTCATATTGAATAAAAGCTTTCGCCTGAAGCTATTTTACACCAGCAAAATTTCTCCTGCTAGGGGGTAAGCTTATTATGTTTGCCTCTTGACAATATGGTATAATAGTTTTGCAAGTAAATCCTTGTGCGTGGGCTTCCGGAAGGTTGCTCGCAAATAGCGCACAAGGTTTTGCATTTTTAAGGGAACAGCGAGTTTTCTTCCACTATCTGTAGCGCCTTTTCCTCCGAAGGATTTTTGATAAAGATTTTAATGCCCATTTTATGCTTGTTTTGTATCTGGGTATTAAGATAATTTTTGAAATTTTCATTTAGGAATTTGTTAGTCTCTCTCTTAGAGGCAATCAGTTCGGCGCTACCTTTTATTGGCAGTACTCTCTTTGTAAAAATTCTGTCAAGTAGTATATTTGCCACATAGTTATAAAGAACCTGTTTTTCGTTCTGCAATTTCGTGTACACTTTGAATTTATTTAAGTAAATTGTCATTATGTAACATTCCTTCTCTCCTAGCCGCCTTAATAACCTCTGACGAGTAAGAGGTTTCTCTTTAACAGCGTGGAGAATGCCTAGTCTTCTCTTAAATTTTTTCTTCAGCTCAGAGTGGGTCTTCTTCACAACCTTTTCGATAGGCCTTTTGCTTTCGATGAAAAGACACGTGATTACAAAGAATTTTGAAGTCTTCTTTTTTGTAAAGTTGAATCCTAGATCACCGGACTCATCAAGAAATATAGTGGCCATCCTGAGGCTAATTATATACAAGATAGAAGAGATTGTGTAGGAAAATACTCCACCTAATAGATAATGTCAGAACCTATTATCTCCCGGTAGCCCTGGCATAAGTGATAATAATAAGCCCAATTGCAAGAAGGGCTAAACCTGCTCCCTGGAATAATGTTATTTTTTCTTTAAATAGAAAGTAGCTTAGTATTGCTGAAAGGACTATTGACCCCCCGAATACAACCGGAACAACTATTGCTACTTTATTTTGGGAATAACTTTTGGTTAAGGCTAGACTAAAAAGAGCTATTAGAATTCCGGCAACCAGGGCCGCAAGAAGCCCTAATCTCTGATTTTGGATGTTGGCTTTATTTAAAAGTGGTATAGCTACTATCGTTGGGATTACTGCAGAAACGATATTTATAAGGGCCGCGACTATACTTGTATTGGCCACACGAGATGCATAAGTTCCCAAAATGATTGCGGTGCTATAAAAAATAAGGGCGAGGAAAATATAAACCATCTATAAGATATAGTCTATCAGAAACAATTTTGAGGCTAAAAACCGTGGCTCCGCCTGGTGGATAACTTTAGAACCCGTAGATTTAATGCTTTCTCAAAAAAGCGGGGATTTCGAATTTCTCGCCAAAAACGTCCTCGGGGGTCTCTTCTTCCTCCCCGGTCTCGAGCCTTGCTTCCTCTTCGTCTTCTTCGGGTTCCCTAATTAGCGGCGGTTCGCTGACGACGCCCTGGATAGGCGGTACGGCCGGTTTAGTGATGCTTGCGAGCTTGGCCCTGGTTTCGTCAAAACCCGTAGCGATGACCGTTATCCTGACTTGGTCGATAAGCTCATCTTTGACCACGGCCCCGAAGATGATGTTGGCGTCGGGGTCGGCCGAGGAAGAAATAATTCTGGCCGCCTCGTCCACCTCAAACATGGTCAAATCGCTCCCGCCGGCAATGTTAAAAAGAACTCCCCTGGCACCTTCTATCGAAAGGTCAAGAAGGGGAGAAGAAATGGCGGCCCGGGCCGCCATTTGAGCCCTGTTTTCACCGACTCCTGTCCCGATACCAAGCAGGGCCGTTCCCGAATTTTGCATGATGACCCTGACGTCCGCAAAGTCAACGTTGACCAGGCCGGCCGTCGTGATGATATCGGCGATGCCGCCGACGGCCTGCCCCAAGACCGAATCCACCACTTTAAAGGCCTCAAGCAGAGTCATCTTTCTGTCAATAACATCCATTAGTCTTTGATTGGGAATGACGATGAGAGTATCGACCTCTTCCCTCAGTTTTTCGATGCCATCGTCGGCAATCACCATTCTTCGGGTTCCTTCAAAAGCAAACGGTCTGGTGATAATGGCCACGGTCAAAGCACCCACCTCCTTGGCCAACTTGGCAATAACCGGGGAAGCCCCGGTTCCAGTTCCTCCTCCCATTCCGGCCGTAATAAAAACCATGTTGGAATCGATCAAGACTTCTTTTAGTTTTTCGACGGACTCCTCCGCCGCTTGGGTACCCAATTCCGGGTTTCCTCCCACGCCGAGCCCCTTGGTAATTTTTTCGCCTATCTGAAGTTTGGTCGGAGCTTTGTTGGCAAGAAGGACCTGGGAGTCGGTGTTGACCGCGATGAACTCGACGCCGTTGATGCTGTTGCCTTCAACCATTGAGGAAACCGCATTTCCTCCACCCCCGCCGACGCCAATGACCTTTATTTTGGCAATTCTAGCGGAATCGGGTTTAACCAATGCCATATAACCTTCTGTAGGGGGATTTTAACGCGGGCAAGTAAGTTTGGCAAGTCCCCCTTTTTAGGGCAGAAGATTTTTGATTATTTCTATTAATTTTCCGGCAATCCCGGCCGAAGCTGCTTTGATATTTCTTGAAAAAGTTCCTTCCCCTTCGGGCATCCCCAAAGTTGCCCCGTAAAAAAGCAGCCCCACCGGTGTCGCGAAAGCGGGATTGACGATGTCGTCAATTAGGCCACTTATTCCCCTGGGCTTGCCGATTCTGACCGGCAGCGAAAGCATTCTTTTGGCGGCGTCCCCGGCCCCCACCGTTTCGGCTCCTCCGCCGGTAATGATGACGCCCGACGGAATCCGATTGACAATCCCCGCTTTTTCGAGCTCGATTCTCACCATGGTAAATATTTCGTTTAATCTCGGCCTGATTATCCCTTCGGAAAGGGTTTTTTTGGAAACCTTTTTGGATTCTGACGCACCCGTATCAATGATGTCAAGCGTATCGCTTACCTCCCCCTCCTTTTTCTTGAAAGCTTCCGAGGAAAGGGCAATTTTTATCTCTTCGGCCGATTCCAAAGAAACCCTCAGGCCAATGGCCAGGTCGTTGGTGACATTCCGGGCGCCAATCGGAATGACACCCGAATAGACCAGTCCCCCTTCGATAAAAACGGCGATGGATGTCGTCCCGCCGCCGATATCGACAACCGCACAGCCAAGTTCTTTTTCGGTTGAGGAGAGAACGGCGTTGGCCGAAGCCAGACCGCTAAAAACCAAGTCTTCAACCGAAACCCCCACTTCGTTTAAGGCCTTGCTTAGGTTTTTAATGGCGGCGGCGGCGGCCGTGATTATGTGGGTCTCAACTTCGAGTCTCACCCCGCTCATCCCAATCGGGTCTTTGACTCCGGCTTCACCGTCGACGACAAATTCTCTGGGAATGACGTGGATGACTTGACGCGAAGCCGGCAGGGAAACGGCGGAGGCGGCTTCGATGACCCTGGTCACGTCGTCAGTCGAGATTTCGCCGTCGGGGTCGGAAACCGCGACCACCCCGTGCGAGTTTTGGGAATGAAGATGGGCTCCGCCGATGGCCACAAAAGCCTTGTCAAGGTTATACCCCGCCATTCTCTCGGCGGCTTCAACCGAGGCAATGGTTGCTTCAACCGTTTCGTCAATGTCGACTATTTGGCCTTTTCTGATGCCTTTGGAGGGAACAGCCGAGACCCCAACCACGCTGATGCTCGTTTCGTAAGTGGTCGGGTCAACCGTGACCTGAGAAACCAAAGTGGCAATTTTGGAGGAGCCTAACTCGATACCGGCAATAATTTTGCTTTTGGCCATTTTTGTCTTTTTACTTTAGCACGGGATTTTTGAAACGCAAATCAATCTCGGTGACCCCACCATTAATTCTAGAGTCTTTGCCCCCCTCGTTCAACCGCTCAATAAGCAGTCTTAAGGCGCCGAGAAGAACGTCTTTGTCTCCGCTTAAAGGGAAGACAACTTTGTAGCCTTGGGGAAGATTAACGACCAAAGCGTTATTTTCAATCCTCCCCGCGACAACCGCGTAAGAAGCGGCAAGGTTATAGAGAATATTTAAAGCAAAAAAAGACTCTTCTTTGACCCTCTCGCCGACATTGGGAAGTCTACCGGCGGTGGTTACCCGCGGTAAGGAACTCTCCTCAACTATCTTTAAAACCTTCCCTTCTTTATCAACCAGGGCGAGGAGGTCGGCAGAGGAGTCCTTGAGGGCAAACTTGGGTTTTTTCTCAATCACGGCAACTTCGAGAGTCCCGGGAATTTTAAACTGGATGGAAAAATCGGCAATGGAGTCTTCCTGTGAAAGGACGTTATTTACTTCCTTCTTGACCTCGTCAAGACTTTTTCCGGCTAGTCCCGAAAGCTTGTCGCCCAGGTTGCAGGGTCCGAATTGGCTGACGCAAACGACTTCATCAATTCGAATAAATTTCGGCACGAAAGAAAAAGCAGCCAAAGCCAAGGCGATAAAAAGAATGGGCAGAACTAGTCTTGCGTATCTCACGGCTTACAATACTCCTCGATAAGGGAAACCAAACGCCCGGAAGCGCCGATATCTGGGGTTTCCTTCTCCTTGACTTTATTAAGGGTTGCCTGCCAATTCTCAACCGTCTCGTCTATTTCCTCGAGGAGTTTCGGCCCCGTTGCCTTCTCTTGGGGAAGAACCTTGGCTACCCCGAACTTTTGGGCAAAGTCGGCATTTTTTGTCTGCTCGTCAAGATAGCTAAAAGGCAGGGGAATAAGTATCGATGGCTTTTTGGCCGCCACGGCTTCGCTGACCGTATTGGCTCCCGCCCGGCCGACTAAAATATCGGCTTCTTCCAAAATTTTCGGCATGAGCTTGGCCGGAATATGGGCATAGACTTCGTACCTTTCTTTGGCTGCCCCGGTCAGCCCAAACCTCCTCTTTTCGAATCTAGAAAAATCAATCTCACCGGTATGATGAATCAATCTGTACTTTGAAAGGAGTTGCGCCAAAACCCCGCCAACGATGGAATTGATGGTCATTGAACCTCTTGAGCCGCCGGTTACTAAAATTTGGGGAGGGTCCGAAATCTCTTTCTTGGGCAAAATCTTTTCTATCTCGGGCAAGATCGGGTTGCCGACCACTACACACTTGTCCTTAGGGAAAAATTCCAGACTTTCTTCTCTGGCTAAAGCTATTTTTCGGGCAAAAAGGGCCGAGAACTTATTGGCCCGGCCAACGGCCATGGTCTGTTCGTGAATAATGACGGGGATTCCCAAAATTGCGCCCACGACAACAACCGGGAAGGCGGCAAAGCCTCCGAAAGAAAGAATAACCTTGGGTCTAATCCCAAGAAGAAGGATAAGAGCATGGACAAAACCAAAAGGGATTTTAAGAAGCGACGGGACTGTCCAGAGAGTAAATCTTCTTTGCAGCCGGCCCGTAAAAATTGCCTCAAACTCGACTCCCTCTAGGGGAAAAGCCTTCGACTCGGGGGTCGGGATAGTTTTTCCCTCGATGGCGGAAGCCGCCCCTATCCAACAAATTTTCCATAAGGGGTGTCGCCTTTTAATCTCCTTAACCACCGCCAAGGCCGTTGTTCCCGCGTGCCCCCCGGTTAAGACTATTGAATAACAACGTTCCGTTTTAGTTTTTTTCATGAGACGAATGCCTTGAGATACTTAAAAGTATACCGCATGCAATCAGTATCATCGTTAGGGCACTGCCGCCGTAGGAAAAAAACGGTAAGGGGACGCCCGTCAAAGGCACCAAGGCCACCATCGAACCAATATTAAGAATCGTCTGTCCGCCTATCCAGATAACAATCCCGACCCCCAATATTTGGGAAAATTTATTAGCGGTGCGCGATGCTACCTTTAAGGAAATGAAGATGAAGAAGGCAAAAACCGCAATCAGCGCCAAAGCGCCGATAAAACCAACTTCTTCGGCGATAATGGCAAAAACGGAGTCCGTCGCCGCCTCCGGCAAAAAAAGGAACTTTTGCCTCGATTGCCCGAGTCCGACACCAAAAATACCACCGGAACCCAGCGCCAAAAGGACCTGCCTGATGTGATAATCCCGGCCCAAAGGATCCTGGGATTGAGCCAAAAAGGTTAGGAGCCTATTCCTCCGATATTCGGAAGTCACGGCAAAAAGAAAACCGATGATACTACCCATCCCGGCGAAAGCCAGAAAATGAAAGATATTTACCCCGGCGACAAAAATCTGGGAAAGCCCCATCGCCAAGATAACCAGAGTCGTGCCAAGATCCGGCTGCATCATCACCAATGCCGAAATTGCCGCCAGAGGGACAAAAAAGGCGAGAGAGGTTTTTCCTTTGGCCGCCACTTTCGCCAAATAAATAGCCAGAGTCAGTTTGACGATTTCGGATGGTTGAACCGATATCGGCCCGAGAATAATCCAACGCCTTGCCCCAAGCGTTTTCGTCCCGACGCCGGGAATAAGAACCAGGGCTAAAAGAACGATGCTTAAGAAAAATAAGGGGGTGGCAATCTTTTCCCAGAACGAGGGGTTAAGCTTTGACACGGCGAACATCAGGATAATTCCCAAGCCCCCCCAGACGGCCTGCTGTTTGACAAAATAGAATTTATCGCCGAAAACGCTCAGCGCCTGGGGGGCCGAAGCGTCGGCAACGGCAATCAGGCCCAAGGAAGTGAGGATAAGAATCAGATAAAGAAGGCGTTTGTCTAAACTTTTTGTCTGTTTTTTGAGGCGTATTTTGCCCACATAACTATTATACTTCTTATGGCGCCACCTCTTTCCACCTCATCCTTCTTTGGGTGAAGACCCGGGGGAAGGTGGCGATGATGTCCGGGGCGTAGGTGAAGACTTCGGCCGGAGTATTTGAATTTGCGGCGCCCAGGTCTCTTTCCAGAACCA